>VOFK01002784.1_pt1 | contig 103606 bp, 100 predicted proteins | sample 5384121 | NCBI WGS metagenome assembly VOFK01 (sample SAMN12384730, study PRJNA508395) | human gut metagenome | isolation source: healthy gut J | host: Homo sapiens
TGCCGTTTTTTTGCGAGTTCTTGCTATATTTGTGCAGTTATCGAAACGGAAATAACAATTTAATACATAATTATATCAACAAGATGAAAAAGAACATTGTGTTTCATGGCACTGTTGGCCGGTGCCGTAATTTTCGCCTCGTGCAGCCGCAGCAACGGTTCGATCACGATGGGCAGCAAGTCGCAGTTCGACTCTTTGTCGTACGCTTTGGGTAATAACGTCGGAGCGGGACTCAACCGGATGATGTCGGATATTCCCTTCGATTTCGACGCGATGACCGAAGGTGTGACCGAAGGTGCCCTCGGAACGGCAAAAATGACGCATCCAGAGGCACTCGATACATTGCGCACGTTCTTTATGGTTACGCGTCCGGAACGCGCTCAGGCTATTGCCAAGAAGAACGCGATGACTCCCGATTCGCTGAAGACACCCGAAGAGTCGTTGGCCGATCCCGCGATGTTCGAGAGCGAGGAGGAGCGTCGGTTCATTTCGTATGCTTTCGGTATCGATCTGGGTAACAATATGCTGGGAGCAGACCTTCCGATTCAGTTGGTTTGGTTCGGTCAGGGTTTGAAAGACATTACCGGCAACGGTGAAGAAGCCCGCATGACCGAGCAGGAAGCAGTCAAATTCTTGCGGAACTGGTATTCGGTGGTTCGTCCTGCCGAGAACAAGAAAGCCAATGAAGAGTGGATCGCTTCGATCGAGAAGAAATCCGGCGTTCAGAAAACCGAATCGGGATTACTTTATAAGATCGAAAAGAAGGGCGATGAGACCCTGATGCCGACGGACTCCCGCGACCGGGTAAAAGTTTATTATACGGGAACCAATTATAAGGGGCAGGTTTTCGACAGCTCCTATTTCGAGAACAAGCCCGAAGAGATGAAGGAGTACCTCAAGCAGATAGATCCGGAAGGTTATGACAAGGACGAAGCTGTCGAGTTCGAATTGGGACAGGTGATTCCCGGCTGGACCGAAGGTTTGAAACTGATCGGCAAAGGCGGTAAGATAACGCTTTGGATTCCTGCGGAACTGGCTTATGGTCGGCAGGCGCGCGGTAAGTATATCTTGCCTAATTCGGCTCTTAAATTCGAGGTAGAGTTGGAGGATGTGATTCCTTTCGTTGAGGAAACGACCCCGGCAACAACGGATGAAGCTGCGGCTGCGACGACTCAGGCAGCGAACTCTGCTCTTCCGGTGAAGAAGTAGTCGCCTCCCGGGGACCGAAAAATAGCCGACCTTTGTAGGGTCGGCTATTTTGTTGTTTTAGAGAGCAGATGGCTTCTGCCTTCGTGCGTGAAAAATTAAAAGGGCAGGTCGTCTACTTCTGCTGCGGGAGTACTGTACGATGGCTCTTCGAGCGGGGCTGCGTCGGGCATCGGCGGGATCCCGGCGTTTTGAGCGGTTTCTTTGGGTTGCAGGCGCCATGCCCGCACATCGGTATACCAGCGGCCGTTATATTCGCGGGATTCGACGTTTACCGAAACCGTATAGGTAGCCCCTTCGCGGAGTTTGGCCACGTCGCTCGGCTTGTTGAAGAACGTGACGCAGATTTTGCGTGAAAATTCCGAGGGCAGCTCGAAAACCACGTCCTGACGCTGCCATTCTCCCCGGGCGGACGTACCTTGTGTCAGGGGCAGGATTTTATATACGACACCTTCGAATTCCATAAAAACAGTAATTTTAGTAGATTACAAAAGTAATGTTTGTGCCGCAAACCCCCAAATTTTTTCCGTAAAAGTTCTTTTGTCCTGTTTCGGGCCGGACCGGATGATTGGTCGTGTACCATCTTGCGTATGCTGCCGATTCCGGTCGGCAGCTTCGGGCCGGATAAAGCGGATGTCCCCTGCGCTTTTTGACGACGGTCGGAGTGTGCGGCATCCGGCGAATGCGGACCGGTGAGAATCGGGTGCCGAAGGAGAATAAAAAAGGATTCGCCCCAGGCGAATCCTTTTTTATTTTGAAGCGTCAAACGGTCCTTCGAACTATTTGGCGGCTTTCTTATCGTAGCGTTTTGCGTAACGGCTCATAAACTTATCGACGCGACCAGCGGTATCCACCAACTTCATCTTACCGGTGTAGAACGGGTGAGAGGTGTTGGAAATTTCCATCTTATACACGGGATAGGTTTCGCCGTTCACTTCGATGGTTTCTTTGTCGAAACGGCGGACCTGCACAAAAACACGTGGTCATTCGACATGTCTTTGAATGCCACTAAACGATAATTTTCGGGATGAATACCTTTTTTCATTTCGTTTGTTTTGTTTGTAATTAGATGCTTAAGCGGAGCAAAGGTAGTAAATTTTTTCCAGTTAGCTAATTTTCCGAAGAAAAATCTTCCGTACAGAGGCGATTGCCAATGCCGAAAGTTCCGGGATGCCTTCTTATTTCTGTTGTACGGAAGGGGAAAGAGCCGGCAATCGCTTCGGTTGCAGGAGGGTATGCGGCGATGAAAAAATGGGCTTTTATTTTGTGAATCCGGTCGAAATGTCTATTTTTGTGTCCGTATTCGGATTTTCCCGAATGCAAAAGGACCCATAGCTCAGTCGGTTAGAGCAGCGGACTCATAATCCGAAGGTCGTGGGATCATGCCCCTCTGGGTCCACTTGAAAGTCAGGGAGTTGCACAGTGTGTGCGACTCCTTTTTGTTTTTTCATTGCGGTTTTATGCAAGTGTAGGCTGGCCGTGCGAGCCATGAGTGCAACAGTTGAAGTCGTTGTTTTACAGGCTTGAAGTATTCAAACGGTAAATTCGCATTGATGTTACGCGCTGCGTAGGGCGAAAAGCAGGTGTTCGAACGTTGGGATTCCGGGAAGCCCTGTCTGTTAGTATTTTGAGAAGAAACTACCGCCTGTATGGATTACCCCGATAGAGTCGCTATTTCAAATTGATTGGGTAACTTTTTGCACAAAATCATAATTTTACGTATTTTTCGAAAAATAAACCATAAAAATCCATAGAAACGATGCGAGCAAAATACCTGGGGCTGGATCTTCCGAGTCCGATCATTGTCAGCAGTTCTCCCTATACCTCTAATGTCAAGAGCGTCGAGCAGTGCGCTGCGAGCGGTGCCGGTGCCGTAGTGCTCAAATCCATATTCGAGGAGCAGATCCTGCATCATGCGGCGGCGCTGGACGCCGTATCCGATTCGGCTTACGGCGATGCGGAGGTTTATTTGCAGCGCTATCTGGGCGAGGATTACAAGGCCGGATTTCTCCGGTTGGTACAGGAGGCTCGGTCGAAGACGGATCTTCCGGTAATCGCCAGCATCAATTGCGTGGCCGATAAAGGCGATTGGATCGAATACGCTACAGCGATGGCCGATGCCGGAGCTTCCGCGCTGGAGCTTAATATTTTCATCCAACCTACGGACATTCACGCCCAGGCCCGCGAACTGGAGTTGAACTATGCGGAGATCGTCGGCCGGGTGGCCGGTGCGGTGAAGATTCCCGTTTCGGTGAAGCTGCCCATGCGCCTGACCAATGTCTTCGCCTTGTCGAGCGCTTTGCTCGGTTACGGGGCCCGGGGTGTGGTCTTCTTCAACCGCTTCTTCGAGCCGGACGTGGATGTCGAGCGGATGACTTTCGTGGAGAGTTCGCCTTACAGCGAGCCGACGGAATTGCGCAACGTCCTGCGTATGGTGGCGATCTGCTCGGCCGTGTTGCCGCAGTTGGACCTTTCTGTTTCGACGGGCGTGCACGATGGCGAGGCTGCGGTCAAAGCGCTTTTGTGCGGAGCCGAGGCAGTGCAGGTCTGCACGGCGATCCACCAGAAGGGATTCGAAGTCATTGCCGAAATGAACGAGTACATCGACCGTTGGGCCGAGCGGCAGGGTTTCGGTTCGCTCGATGAGTTCCGGGGGCGTCTGAATTTCAAGAACGACACTTCGGCCATGTTCCAGCGCGTACAGTATATGAAGTATTTCCCGTCGGAGGCGAAATAGTATTTGCCGAAGTAGTTTCGGTTTTCGATAACGAGCGAGCCGTACAGTTCACTGTACGGCTCGCTTTTGTATTGGTGTTTTCCGCTTAATATTCGATCTTGTCGAGAATCCCTTGCAGGTAAGCGATCGCCACGCCGTAGTTGGTCATCGGGACGCGCTGGGCGCGGGCTTGGGCGACGCGGCTCAATACGTGGCGCCGGTTGAACATACAGGCGCCGCAGTGGATCACCAGGTCGTAGGGCGTGAGGTCGGCGGGAAAGTCCGTGCCGGCAACCACATTGACCCGCAGTGCGGGTCCGATCCGTTTGCGGAGCATGGCCGGAATTTTGACCCGGCCGATGTCTTCGCCCACCGGAGCGTGCGTACAGGCTTCGGCGATCAGCACGCGGGAGTCTTCACGGAGCTGTCCGATGGCTGCCGCGCTCTCCACGAAGTAGTCGATGTCGCCCTTGTAACGGGCGAAGAGCACCGAGAACGAAGTCAGCAAAAGCTTGCGGCGGGCTTCTGCGCATAGACAGTCGAGAAAACCTGCGAGTCGGTGATAATCAGTTTCGGCGGTGCGGCCAGCGACGAGAGCGTGCCTTCGATCTGGTCGGTGGTACAGCAGACCACGCGGCACTTCTTATCGAGCAGCTCGCGGATCGTCTGGACTTGCGGGAGGATGAGGCGTCCCTTGGGGGCCTGGATGTCCTGCGGCATGACGAGCATCACCACGTCGCCTGCCGAGGCGAGGCTGCCCGTGATTTCGGGCTGGTTGTAGTCTTCGGGCAGGTTGCGGATCAGGGCTTCGCGCAGGGCGTCGAGTCCCGTGCTGTTCGAGGCGCTGACCCGGAGCGGCCGTTGCCCGAAGAGTGCTTCGGCTTCCGCATCGGACATACCTGTAAACAAGTCGGCCTTGCTGCGGACGACTACGATCGGAATATGACGGGCTTCGAGGAGCCGGAACCATTCGATTTCGTCGTTCTGCGGCACGGCTCCGGAGAGGAGCAAGACGGCCAGGTCGGTCTTGTCCAGCATCTTGCGGCTTTGCTGCACACGCAGCGCTCCGAGGTCGCCTTCGTCGTCGAACCCCGGCGTGTCGATCAGTACGCAAGGTCCCAGCCCGTGTATCTCCATCGTCTTGAGTACGGGGTCGGTCGTCGTGCCCGGCGTCGCGGAAACGACGGCGCTCTGTTGGCCCGTGAGGGCGTTGATCAGCGACGACTTGCCGCTGTTGCGCCGCCCGTAGAAAGCGATATGCAGCCGTTCGGCGCGGGGAGTTTGCTCGTTCATCGTGCGAAAATTTTTAGAAACGGAAGTCCCGTTTACCCTCGGCGATCGCTGCGAGATTCTTCTCCGTGATGCGGCGCACACGTTCGTTGAGGAGCATCGGAACCTCTTTCGAAATCATCTTTTCACCCAAGGCCCGGGTTTCGGGCGATGCGTAGTCTTCGAGGTACTCCTTGAGGGTCATCAGGGCGTTGGGCGTGCAGCAGTCGGCGATCTTTCCGGTTTTCACCAGCGACATGAAGCGGTCGCCCGTGCGGCCTTCGCGGTAGCAGGCCGTGCAGAAGCTCGGCACGTAGCCCAGTTCCAGCAGCCAGCGCACCACTTCGTCCAGCGTACGGTGGTCGCTCACGTCGAATTGTGCGGAATCTTGCTCGGCATGCGTCGTTTCGGCGTAGCCGCCGACGCTGGTGCGCGAGCCGCCGCTGATCTGTGAAATGCCGATTTCCAGCACCTGTTCGCGCGAGCGCTGCGATTCGCGGGTCGAGATAATCATGCCAGTATAGGGGACGGCGATGCGGATCACGGCTACGATCTTGCGGAAGATCTCGTCCGAAATGGCATCCGGGAAGTCCTTGGTGTCGATGTCGTCCGCCGGGCAGATGCGGGGTACGCTGATGGTGTGGGGGCCGACGCCGAAGCGGGCTTCGAGGTGCTCGGCGTGCATGAGCAGTCCCGTGAAATCGTACCGGTAGGTGTTCAGACCGAACAGTACACCGATGCCTACGTCGTCGATGCCGCCTTCCATCGCGCGGTCCATCGCTTCGGTGTGGTAGGCGTAGTCGCTCTTCGGACCGGTGGGGTGGAGCGCTTCGTAAGCGGTTTTGTTGTAGGTCTCCTGAAAGAGAATGTAGGTGCCGATGCCTGCATCGCGCAGCTTGCGGTAGTTCTCGACCGTCGTAGCCGCGATATTCACGTTCACGCGGCGAATCGCTCCGTTCTTGTGATGTACGGAGTAGATGGTCTTGATTGATTCGAGAATGTACTCGATCGGATTGTTGCGCGGATCTTCGCCCGCCTCCAGCGCTAAACGCTTGTGACCCATATCCTGCAGGGCGATTACCTCGCGGCGGATTTCCTCCTGGGTGAGCTTGCGGCGCGGAATGGTTTTGTTTTTCTGGTGGTACGGGCAATATACGCAGCCGTTGATGCAGTAGTTCGACAGATAGAGCGGCGCGAACATTACGATACGGTTGCCGTAGATTTTCTCCTTGATCTGTTTGGCCAGCGTGAACATGCGTTGGTTCAGGTCTTCGAGTTCGCACTCGAGCAGCACGGCCGCTTCGCGGTGCGTGACCCCTTTGCCTTCGGCCGCTTTTTGCAGGATCGCCTCGATCAGGGGGCGGTTCGCACGATTTTCGCGGGCGTAAGCCAGCGTTTCGACGATTTCTCCGTCATGGATGAACTCCTCCGCCTTGGAGGATGCGACTTGGTACATATCTTTGTGTTTTTATAAGCTATTCTTGATAATCTCCCCGGCTCCACGAGATGTGGCGGCCGATTTCGTTGAGCTCCCGTTCCAGAGCGGCCAATCCTTCGGCAGCTTCGGCACCGAAGGCGGCCTTGCCGTCGTAGAGGTTGTATTTCGACCGTTCGTCCGGCGGCGAAAGGTTGGGCATCACCACGTTGGCACCGGCCAAAATACCCCGCATCCGGCCGTTGCCCGAGAGGGTGGCGAGCGCGGTGGTCGAAGGAATCAGTGCTGCGGGACACATCAGCCGCAGAATCGACAGCAGGGTGAGCGTTCGTTCGACGCTTCCGGCCGGTTCGTGGCCGAAAGGGGTGTCGCGGTGCGGGATGAAAGGTCCGATACCGATCATCTGGGGTTCGAACTCCCGGATGAAAAGCAGATCCCGGACCAGATCGTCCACCGTTTGTCCCGGGCTGCCTACCATGATGCCCGTACCGGTCTGGTAGCCGATCTTTTTGAGGATGTGCAGGCATTCGATGCGGTGATCGAGGGACATCCGGACGGGATGGAGCCGACGATAGTGATCGGGAGTGATCGTTTCATGCCGCAGCAGGTAACGGTTCGCGCCCGCTTCGAACAACGCCCGGTAGGAGGTTTCCGTACGTTCCCCCAGCGAGAGGGTGATGGCGCAGTCGGGCCAGCGGCGACGCATTTCCCGGATCAATCCGGTCAGCAGTTCGTCGTTCAGAGCCGAGTCTTCTCCGCCCTGGAGTACGAATGTCCGGAACCCCAGCCGGTAGCCCTCTTCGCAGCAGGCCAGTACGGTTTCCGGGGTCAGACGGTAGCGTTCTGCCAGACGATTGCTGCGTCGAATGCCGCAGTAGCGGCAGTCGTTGCGGCAGTAATTGCTGATTTCGATCAGCCCCCGAACGAAAACTCCGTTTCCGAAATGCACACGGGCGACCTCGCGGGCCGCCCTGTGCAGGTATTCTCTCTCTTCGGGGGACGCATCGGTCAGCAGAAGGCGCAACTCTTCCGGGGAAAGGGTGCGGTTGCGTTTCAACTGATCGACGAGCTCTTTCATAGCCCCGTCGGATTTAGCGTTTAGCCAGCTCCTTCGCGAATTGCCGTTTACCGGCATCGTGCAGGTTGTGGGTGCTGGGACCCGTGATACATCCGCCTTCGCAGGCCATGACCTCGATGAACTTGGCCGGGGCTTTGCCCGATTTGGCATAGGCGCGGAGCAGGGATACGTTTTTCTTGTTCAGGTTGGAGACCTGGATGCCTTCGACCTGCGGCCGGTTGTTGTCCGCCAGGAAGAGCTGTACGGCGCCCATCACGCCTCCGGCCTGCCTGTGCGAAGCCGTGGGCGGCCCGGGTCGAAACGAACGGAATGGGGAACGGATCGGTGGTTGCGACTTCGATACCCAGGCCGTCGAAAATGGAGTTGATCTCCTCGAAGGTCATCACGAAATCGACGCATTCGTCGCGGCGTGCCTCCTTGCGTTTGGCTACGCACGGGCCGATGAAGACCACTTGCGCGTCGGGGTGTTTCTCCTTGGCGATCCGCGCGGCGTAATACATCGGCGATCCGGTGCTCGAAATGAAGGGCTTCATCTCGGGGATATGCTTGTTGGCCAGTTCGACCCACGAAGGACAGCAGGAGGTGGTCATGAACGCCTGTCCCTCCTCAATTTTCTCTTCGAGTTCCGCACCTTCATTGCGGATGGTTTCCATGGCGCCCTGCGCTACTTCGATCACGTCCTCGAAACCGATGGCCTTAATCGCGCCATATACTTTTTCCGTGGGGGCGTTGTATTGTCCGAGAATGGCCGGAGCGACGACGGCGACCATCTTTTCTCCTTCGCGCAGACGCTGCAGCACGTCGAACACCTGCGAAATTTCGAAGATCGCTCCGAACGGACAACTGTTGATGCACTTGCCGCAGTAGATGCATTTGCTCTCATCGATATGCTCCACGCCGCGTTCGTCCTTGGTAATCGCCTTTACGGGGCAGGCCTCTTCGCACGGTACGGGCATATAGACGATGGCATGGTAGGGGCAGTTGCTGTGGCAGATGCCGCAACTGATGCAGAGATCGTGGTTGATGACCGCTTTGCCGGCACGATTGAATTCGATGGCGTTTTTCGGGCAGTTGGTGGCACAGGCCCGGGCCACGCAACCTTTGCAGAGGTTGGTGATCTCGTAGTTGGTCTGCACGCACGACGAGCAGGCTTCGTCGATTACGCAGAGAATATTGTCTTTCTGCTGCTGCCCTTTGCGCTCCAGGGCTTTGCGGGCATATTCGGACAGCGGGGTGAGTTCGTCGGTTTCGTCGGACATGTCGAAACCCATCAGCGGGAAAGATTTGTATTTCCACACGGCGCGCTCCTTGTGTACGCAGCAGCGACCCAAAACCCGTGAGGTACGGGGACTCAATTCGATCGGCAAGCGGTCGATTCGCTCGACGAGCTGGTTGTCTTTCCACAATTTGATGAGATTGGTCAGCAACTTGTGTCTGACAATCATTACGTTATTGGTAAGAGGCATGTCGGAATAATAGAATGTTAAACGAAATTTCCGTCGCAAAGATAGGTTATTACCCGTATGTTCACAAACAAATAAGTATAAAAAAAGAGAGTAAATATTATTTTCGGATAATTTTGATTTTCAAATTTTATATAATATATTGCAATACACATGAACGGCATTTATGTTTTGACCATCTAATCCTAAATATTATGCTTATGAAAAAATTATTACTATTTTTAATTGGTGGTATCTTGTTAATCGGCACTTATGGTTGTGCTAATTATGAAGAAGATTTGTTGGACGAAATTTCGCCGAAACAAATGTTAGCTACTGTTACGACCGAAATTGAGTTGGCGGATGCGGTGTATCATAGAGACACAGTCTTGGATCCGGCCGCAGAATGATCCGTACAGGCTTGAGAACTTTCAGCAGGCGTACGACAATATAGTATCGGGTGAATCGAAAATTGTCAGGGCATCTGATGAGTTTGCAGCAAGCGCGCGGAGTGTGCGAAAAGAATTCTCAGCAACTGCCAAAACGCAGTTGAAACTGAAAGCTACCCACTATGCCTTGAAAATTTTTCCAAAAACGGAAGAGGAACAACGAAGCCTTGAACTGGACGAGCAGATCAAGATCGCGTATACGCCTTTCAATTATACGTCATTACCTGATGAGGCGACCCAGAGTCTTGTGTTTTCGAAATTCCGGACACAGTTTTGCGAGGAAGATGAGGAGAGGCGTTATTCTGTGACTTACGAGGGCGGTATGATTAAGGATGGACCAGTGGAGCCTGTGACAATTATATTGCCTGTATTATATGCCGTTTGGCCTGTCGAAAAAACGTTCCCTGTTGAAATGGATTTTGAAATCCTTTATGAAGTTTTCCTCCCTAAATATATTACTCTTGGTGAGAATGGATTGAGTGCGGAGGCAATACAAATTTTGGAGCAAGAAGCCATTGCTTTGGCTTTAGATGAAGAGAGACATTTACCAGGTGGATTCCCGCGCGGAAAAGTACTATGTTACGATACTCATTTAAAGCGTTATGTACCGCTGGAGAATCTAAAAATCCGTTTTACGCTGGGTTCGAATATTGAGGAGGTTTATACAGACAAAACTGGATATTATGCTATCAACAATAAATTGATCGACAACCAGGCAACGGTAAGTTTTGTTTTTCAGCACGAAAAATGGACGATTGTCAAGGGTTCTGAGGAAGGAGGACGGATAGAGGAAATAAAGGGAATTTATGGAGAATTAAGAAGTGGTAAAGATTTGAACTTTAATATTAACTCTTCTTCGGCTCCGGATCCCCGCTACGAAATTCATCGTGCTGTCAATTTTTATCATTATGGCGAACACGATTTTATAATTTCTACTTTTGTTAATAACAGAATATCAATAGTTGCATTAGCCGTTGATCCTGGTGGGTGGCAAGGCCGATTTAATTATTGGCCGACTTCTGTGGGGAGAATGCCTTTTATACAAGTTGGCAATTGTAACAGGAATAATCATCCGAGACTAATAGGAACCACTTTGCATGAATTGGGACATTATTGTCAATTTCATTTGCGTGGCGGCACATTCAGTGCGTACGATGGTACTTGGAATATATTGCTCGAAAGTTATGCTTCTTATGCCGGATGGCATATGGGAGAAGCATATTATTTAAATCAGGGTTGGAAAAAAACATCTCTAAACTCGGATATAACAGGTCAAGCAAGGCAAGAATGGGATTATCAAAATACAACCAATAATTATTATACTCCTTTGTTTGTCGATTTGGTGGATGATTACAACCAGGGTGTTGGCTATCCTTCTCGCTGCTACGATCAAATTAAGATGCCTCAATTCGTGGTGAATTTGTTTGGAGCCTATAGAACCTGGAATGATTTTGAAAGTGCACTTCGTAAGTATACAGGGTCATATTTTACAGAAAATCAAATAAATGAATTTCTTTTTTACGAGCGTAGCTGGCTTCAACGTAACGGTTATATATAAAAATGGGTTTATGAGGAAATTCTTATTTTTTGCGTTGTCGGCGATATTTACCGCAGGGACTCCGGCAGGTTGCAATACCGATTACAATGCAATCAGTTATTTTGTGTGGGTCAACGACAGCGATCATAAGATCACTCTTTTCGTAGAATCCGATTTAGGGTGTGAGTTCAAAAATGAAGTGATACTGCCTGGAGAAAGTTTTACTGCGATGGATAATGGTATGGGTGTTTGCCCCGTTCCTTCAAGTTACATTTGGAAAATGACGATTATTTTCGACGATGGGAGGCTTGGATTCACTTATGGTGTCCGTTATTACCAGGACGACGGTCGGTCGTACCCTCCGAATTACGACGCACATTACGACCCTTCGATCGATGATAATTATGTATTCGAGGATTTGAGGGGTAACGGTCGTCAACCTAAAGAGCGTTGGACTTATGTCTTCACCAATGCCGATTACGATGCGGCGGAGGCGATGGTCCCGTTCGAGTAAATAGTTTGTGGCTCTGAAAAACGAACGCCTCCCGAATCTGAAATTCGGGAGGCGTTCGTTCGATGGCGGCCTGTCTTTTGGCTCTAACGATCCAGCTCTTGGAAGAAGCTCTGGAAATCGGCCATGAAAACGTCCTTGCCCCGCAGTACTTCCCGCTTGGCGAGCAGCTCCGAAAGGCGGATGTAGCCGATCACGTAATTGCCGTCCTCGCCCCGATATTGCTCGGTGATGCGGTCGAAGTGGAGGATTTTCAGTACGTCGGTTTCCGTGTATCGCACATAAACTTTCAGCTCCACGTCGGTCGTGTACTCCGGACGGTCGAGGTAGTGCTGTTTCTTGTATTCGTACCGGTAGTCGTGCTGACGGGCCATGATGTCGCTCAGGATCGACGAGGCGGTAGGCAGGCTGCCGGCGCCCTTGCCGAACATGAACTGGCGGTCGTAGCATTCGCCCCGGATCACCACGCCGTTGTATTCGTCATCGACGCTGTAGATGTATTTGCCGGGGGTGACGAATTCGGGCATGACGAACATCGTGAACTTCCGGTCGCTGACCTTGACCACTTGGGCGACCAGTTTGATCTTGACCCCTTTTTCGCGGGCGTACCGGATGTCCGAGTCGTGGATAGTCGAGATGCCGTAGGTGAAGATCCGGTCGGGATGGACATACACTCCGAGCGCGTGAACGGTAATGATGACTAATTTGAAGAGCGAGTCGTAGCCTTCGATGTCGAACGAAGGATCGCTCTCGGCGAATCCCAATGCCTGGGCCTGGGCCAGCGCCGCGTCGTAGGACTCCTGGTGGTCGAACACCCGCGAAAGGATGTAGTTGGACGAACCGTTCAGGATGCCTTTGACTTCGAGCAGCAGGTCGTTGTCGTAGTACTCCTCGAGGTTGCGGATCACGGGGATCGAGCCGCACGACGAGGCGTCGTCGTACAGCAGTGCCACATTGTGTTTCTTTTGCAGGTCGATCAGCTCCGGCAGGTGGCGGGCGAGCATGGCCTTGTTGCCCGAAACGACGGGGATGCCTTTCTGGAGGGCCGCCTTGACGATTTTGTAGGAGGCCGCCGCATCGTCGATCACCTCCACGATCAGGTCGATCTCCGGATTGGAGAGGATCACTTCCGGATCGGTCGTGAAATAGGACGCGTCGATGCTGCGGGGTTTGTTCGACCGCACGCAGATCTTGACGATTTCCGCATGGGCGTTGCGGGATTTGCTGAGTACCTGGAAGATGCCTTGTCCGACTACGCCGAAGCCGAAAAGGCCGATTTTGATCTTATTCATGGGTTGGATGGATGAAAGGGTTGAGGATTCGGTTCAGTTGTTCGTGCTCGACCAGAAACCCGTCGTGTCCGAACGGGGAGTCGATCTGATGGTAGGTGCTGCGCGGCAGCATCCGGTGCAGCGCCTGCATTTCGGGCACGGTGAAGATGATATCGGTCGAAATGCCGACGACCAGACATTCGGCCGTGATTCGTTGCAGCGCCGCTGCCACGCCTCCGCGCTGGTAGCCGACGTCGTGCGTGTCGAAAGCGTTGAGGATCTTGTAATAGGAGTAGGCATTATAACGCCGGCAGAGCTTTTCTCCTTGGTACTGCTGGTAGGTGCAGGCCCGGCGAGAGGAGAAGTCGTCGTTCTCGTCCCGCTGCGAGAGGTCGTAGCCTTCGGGTCCCCGGTAGGTGAGCAGCCCGATAGCCCGGGCCGCTGCGAGTCCCTTCATGCCGGCAGTGGCGTAAGGTTCCCCGAAGGTCGAATCGGCTTCGATGGCCATGCGCTGCGTTTCGTCGATGGCGATGCTCCAGGGCGACGCTTTGGCGGCCGTGGCGATCAGGACCAGCTTGCCGATCCGCTCGGGTTCCTGGACGGCCCATTCGACCGCCTGAAAGCCGCCGACGGAGCTGCCGACCAAGGTGTGGATGCGGTGGATGCCCAGAATGTCGGCCAGCAGCCGGTGGGCCCGTACCATGTCGCGGATCGTCAGTTCGGGGAAATCCTTGTAATAGGGGCGTCCGGTCGCCGGATTGACGTGCAGCGGCCCGGTCGTGCCGTAGTGCGAGCCGAGGATGTTGGCGCAGATGATGAAATGCTCGGTGGGGTCGAGGAATTTGCCCGCCTCGACCGTGTGCGGCCACCACGAGGCCACGTCCGAATCGGCGGTCAGGGCGTGGCAGACCCAGATGACATTGTCGTGGGCCGCATTCAGTTTCCCGTAGGTGCTGAATGCGATCGTCAGTTCGGGCAGAATGCCTCCCCGCTCCAATTCGAAAGGTTGGTTATGACGGTATATATTCATTGTGTTTACAGTCGTTTTAATGCGTTGCCGATCTCTTCTTTCAGGTCGTCGATGTGTTCGATGCCCAGCGAGAAGCGCAGCATGTTGGGATAAACGCCCGAAGCGACCAGTTCGCGTTCGTTGAGCTGGGAGTGCGTCGTCGAAGCGGGGTGTACCAAGAGGCTCCGGGTGTCGCCCACGTTGGCCAGGTGGCTGATGATCTCCAGGTGGTTGAGCAGCGAGGAGGCTTGTTCGGCCGATCCTTTGACGCGGAAGGTCAGTACGCCGCCGAAACCGTTGGTCAGATACTTCTTGGCCAAATCGTGGAACGGGCTACTCTTCAAACCGGGGTAGTTTACGCTCTCGATCTTGGGGTGCTTCTCGAGCCACTGAGCCATTTCGAGTGCATTGTCCACCGATCGCTGTACGCGCAACGAGAGGGTTTCGAGTCCTTGCAGCAGCAGGAAGGAGTTGAACGGACTCTGGCAGGCACCCGTGTCGCGGAGCACTTCGCACCGTGCCCGTACGGCGAAAGCCTGGTCGCCGCAGTTTTCCCAGAAGTTGAATCCGTGATACCCTTCCGAGGGTTCGCTGATCAAGGGGTAGCGGCCGTTGCCCCAATCGAAGTTGCCGCCGTCGATAGCCACGCCACCCATGCTGTTGCCGTGACCTCCGATCCATTTGGTCGCTGCGTGCAGCACGACATTGGCGCCCCATTTGATCGGCTGGCAAAGGTAGCCGCCGGCTCCGAACGTATTGTCGGCGATTACCGCGATGCCGTGTTTGCGGCCGATTTCGGCGATCGCCTCGAAATCGGGGATATTGAAGGCCGGGTTGCCGATCGTTTCGATGTAGATGGCCCGCGTACGGTCGTCGATGAGTGCCGAGATGCTCTTTGGGTCGTCCCCTTGTGCGAAACGGACCTCGATGCCGAGTCGGCGGAGCGTGTATTTGAACTGGTTGGTCGTTCCGCCGTAGAGGTAGGAGGTGCTTACGATATTATCGCCTGCCTGGGCGATGTTCGTGATGGCGAGCATTTGGGCGGCCATGCCCGATGCCGTTGCAACGGCTCCGGTACCTCCTTCGAGGGCGGCGATGCGCTCTTCGAAAACGGCGGTCGTGGGGTTGTTCAGGCGGGTGTAGATGTACCCCGGTTCCGTGAGGGCGAAAACGGCGGCGCTCTTTTCCGCACTTTCGAAGGTGTAGGCCACCGTCTGGTGGATGGGGACGGCGCACGATCCGGTCGCTGGATCGGCCTGTTGGCCTGCATGTACTTGCAGGGTTTCGAAACGGAGATTCTGTTTTTTCATGGTTTTGAAAGTTGATTTATGTTTTCGGGATTGTTACAAACAAAAAAATCCGGCTGAACCAGCCGGATTTAAGAGATACACGTACGACGAATCTTACACCCGGCATTTACACCTGCGCATCGACATCATCATACCCATCATCGAAACCGAAAGTCCGACGATCAGCGAGTAAGAATTATTGGATGTAATGCCGTTTTTCATGCGTAAAATACGGGTTTGTTATCGTATTGATGTCGCAAATATAGTTATTTTTCGTGAAATGGTGCTGTCGAGAGAAAAATATTTTACAATGCCATTATTTCGATGCAGCATATTTACATCACTGATTATCAGTGACCATTCATTTTAATCGGTACAACCTCTGTTTTGACAAATACACAGAATGTAGGGACAAATGCAAACCGTTGTATTTCATTGCTTTGCATATACGTGTTGTACCGCTTCTTTTCAGCTCTTTTATGGAATGTCCACTATCAGATACAAGGTGTTGAATGATAGGGCATTTCCGCAGGTATGTTACAGAACGCTTGTTGAATACAAAGGTAGTGGTTTTCTTGGAATTTCTGTGGTTTGCGGTGGAATTTTTATTAGTCTGGTGCAATGAAATATTTGATTCGTTGGAAAAAGTGTAGCGAAACTGAATTATTCGCTTGAAAGTGTAGAGTAGTGCTTGTGTACTTTAATTTGTAGTTTTGAATCTTACTATATTATACCTTATCTGATATAATAATGCTGACAATGAAATAAATTATACCCCTTGTGGTATAATGTGAGATATTTATATTAACTTTGTACCCGAAAAGGTATAAAATTAAATGCTTATGAATAATCTCTCTACTACGGTCAAGCTGTTGCGAAAGCAGTATAACCTGACGCAAGAAGAACTTTCGTTGAAGTCGGGGGTAGGATTGCGCTTTGTGCGAGACCTCGAACAGGGAAAGGAAACGCTGCGTCTTGATAAAGTGAATCAGCTCCTTGACTTTTTCAATTATGAAATGGTAGCAACTTCTAAAATTGATAATCAATGAGACAAGCCCATATATTTTACAAAGACCAATTGGCGGGGATTCTGACAGAAAACGATGCAGGATATGAGTTCTGCTATTTGCCGGAATATCTTTCTCTTGAAAAGGCAAAGGCGGTTAGCATGACATTGCCTTTGCAGGAGGAAGCATATACAAGTCCTGTGCTATTCCCATTTTTCGACGGTCTGATTCCTGAAGGATGGTTGTTGGATGTTGCATTGCGGAATACAGACATCAGTATTCTTGACCGGATGGCGTTGTTGCTGACATGCTGCAAAGATTGTATCGGAGCAGTAAGTGTTATTCCTTTGGAAGAAAAGGAGGGAAGCCATGTGTAATTGCTTATATTGTTATCGTCCGCTCTTAAAAGGGGAAAAGGATATGCATACGGCTTGCATAAAGAAGTTCTTCGGAACAACAACATTACCAGTTCTTGATTATACGACAGAGCAACTTGATCAGCTTGCTCTGCAAATCATCCAAGACCAAACATCTTTGACTGGTGTTCAGCCGAAATTATCCTTGCATTTGAATGAGCATGAGGGAAGCAAACGATTGACTATTGTCGGGCTATGGGGCGGTTATATCTGTAAGCCTCAGACCTCGCAATATGAAATGATGCCTGAGGTCGAGGACTTAACCATGCACCTTGCAGAGGTGGCTCGTATTGAGGTAGTTCCTCATACGCTGATGCGGATGGCAGATGATACGCTATGCTATCTTACCCGTCGAATTGACAGGACTTCTGCCGGAGAGAAGATTGCGATGGAAGATATGTGTCAACTGACCGAAAGGCAAACAGAGCATAAATACAAGAGTAGCTATGAACGTATCGGCAAGGCTGTTTTAAAATACTCGTCTTTACCTAAAATGGATGTTACCAATTTCTTTGAGTTGGTGCTTTTCTCTTGGTTGACAGGAAATAACGACATGCACTTGAAAAACTTCTCTTTGTATGAGGTGGCAGATATGATACGTTTGACCCCTGCTTACGATTTGTTAAATGCGGCTATCATCAATCCTAAAGATGACGAAGAGTTGGCATTAACCTTGAATGGTCGGAAGAAAAAGCTTCAAAGAGAAGATTTTATCAGGTCAGCAGCTACGTTGGGTATAGAGAATGTGATTGTAGAACGGCTGATAAATAAGTATATCAAACTATTGCCCAAGTTTGAGACTGTCATTCAAAGCTCTTTCCTAAGTGATGAATTAAAAGAAAAGTATGGCGAATTGTTGAAGGAACGGCTTGCGAGGCTTTCACAAAAGCTATAAAATGGTAAAAATACACAATGCTATGGATATATTAAATCTCACCCCAATAACATCATTGTTCATCCTAATTTTAATAGAAAAAGACGATGGACAAAAGAAACAAATTGTGGAGATGCCAACAAATGGCTCGTGTGTTTAAGGCTCGTATGATTCTATATGCCGCTTATGGGCATTGTGTTATCCGTGAGGATGGAAACTATTATGAACATCCTCATTGGTTTGAGTTGGCAAAAGACAAATGAAAACTACAGGTACTCCCTGTAGTTGTTGGATGTGTAGAGGATTTGAATATGACCGCAAGGAGTATAAGAAAGAAACTTTGCGTATTATTCGGGAATCAATGGAGTAGACTAAAAATTAGATAACGGAATCTATTATACATAGGTTCAGTTATCTAATTCTATAATGAGTAGAAGTTTTTGTTTGTATCTCCAAAAGTTAAATCGTGTTATTGAACAGTTGATATTAGTATATAAATCGAATATGTAATTAAAAGATTTTTTAAGCTCTATTTATTATTATTTTGAGTTTGAAAAACTCGTCTTGAATTGTTTGTAAATTCTCTTGAATTTCAACGATTCTTTCTGGACTATATGTGATTTTACCTCTTTTAACTTCAATGTCAGGAGGTGATTTAGACATAACAGATGTGTCAGTAAGTAAAGGTTTTAATCGTTTGTAGTTTGTATCTAAAACTTCTTTAATGTCATCCACTTTAAATTCAGATTTTTTGAAAGAATCTATTTTCTTAAATAACTTATGGCGTGTTATATTGGATTTTGAATATAAGCTTATCACCTCTGTATAGGTTGTACTATTCAATTTATTTCCAAGTTCGACTAGTGGAGATTCGGTGTTTTCTACCTGAGAAATAAACATCTCTTTTTCTATTCGAACATCTTGTACTTCTTTCTCTAGAACTTTTGATATATAAATTGCACAACCTATGGTTAAAAATAGCGATATTGCATCTATTATAGATATTTCCTTGTTTAAAACAAAATATCCCCAATCAATCAGTTTACCACAACAACATCCAATACTGAATATTATAATATAGATAATTATGTTAATGATTTTGTTCTTTTTCATAGGCATCTTCAATATAATTATCTACTTCTTCTTTATAATCAGGATCTTCGTCTGAAATTATAATAAGTGTTTGTTTGAGAATATTGTAATTTATATGGTCTCTCCTAATTAGACCTCCGAAAGATTCTTCCAAAAAAGATGTACCTAAACCAGCAGTGCCGTCTAAGTCAACAATTAGCTTTACATTCATTTCTATTGCTTTTTTCAGTGCAGGATGTAGAACATTTTGTCTAAATTCTTGACCGGAATAATCTCCTTCTTCAGGATAACGAGCACCCGGAATACGACTGAAATCTGTCGCGATTTTTATTATAATATCTTTATTCATAATTTATATTTACATTGTTAAAATTCAATTCCCAATGGATAAATGTTCCAGCAAACGAATTGTTTAATTTGACATTTGTACCTGCTGTGTATTCAACTTTAGCATCGTTTGCTATAACAACAACGTTTGCAATCTTGTTGTCTTCACACGCTTTAAATAAGCATGGAAGACCCTTACCTCTATAATACTTACCTGTTGATGTCTTATGAATTTCTCCCTTAAGTAGCAGAGAGAGCATTTCTGCATTATTTTGCGGATTGAATAATTCACGGATCTTTGGTATAATATTATAAAACTTACCATGTTCATCATTACGTAAGCTATTAATTATGCCAACGCCATAATCTATAAATGAAAAGTATGCTTTCTTTAACTTTTCATCATATTGTACAGTTGTCCACCAATGATGTAAGCCCTTTGAATCAAAAGAAGCATGATTATTTGTGTTTTGCATGAGTTCAAGAAAAACTCTTTGAACCCCCAAACATCTTCTTTGCTTACCCCATATTAAATTGGATATTTCTGAAATAATTTGATCTGCTAGACTAGAGTCTACTACTTTTCCTGCATGAGTTAGGACTTTGTTCCTGCAAAACGCATAATTAGGTTCATTGCTTATATTTCTTTTATACAACTGATCAAAAAAACCAGAATCAACCAATGCTTTATTTGCATTCTTATTTTTAGGGAAATTTCCATTAAAATCAATATGATTGTATTTGAATTTAGTCATTATTGATAAGAGGACGACAATAGCCCCATGAGCTATTGTTTCTACATCTGTTAAATTGACAAATACCTTACTTCGATTCTTTAAGCATTTTTCGATTTTTGCTATGAATTTTAGTGATTCTTCTGTGTTTTCGATTAGTGAAAAGTTCGAAGGAGCCTTTATTTTAGAATAATCTTTAAATCGATTTTCTAAAATATATTTCTGACGTTCTTCTTTTGATTTCCCTTGAAGGTAACGCCTTTTGTTTTTCTTTTTTTTCTTTGATATAATCCGTCTTAATTCTTGCTTTTTGGCATGATTAATAAGGATTTTCTTTTCTCTTTCTGTTAATATTTTCATATATCAGTTATACACATTTTTATGTGTGTTGTCTATTGGGATGACAAAAGTACAAAAATAATCCCAGTTGTCGAATATAATTCACTATATTTGCACTATAAAATCGTATCAAAGAATGAAACTGAATAGAATAAAAGCAGTCCTTTCGGAAAAAGGCATTTCTCAAACGTGGTTAGCCAAACAGTTGGATAAGAGTTTTAGCATGGTCAATGCCTATGCGTGCAATAGGATTCAACCTAATTTGGAAACGCTTCAGCGGATTGCCGAGATTCTACAGGTTGATTTAAAGGATTTGATAACCGATAAAAAGGAAAGACTACAATAGAATTTAAAGCGATTTCGGTGGTCTTAGATGTATTTAATCTATATAAGATTGAAAATACACTGAATGTTAGAATACTAAATAGTAAGATAAAAATGTTGTAACTACTCATAATAAGGCAAGGATATGTCAACACAAAGTGAAGCGGCATTGGAAGCCGGACTGATAGCCACTCTTCTACAAATGGACTATGAATATGTCCAAATCGTAGAAGAGGATAATATGTATGCCAATTTTAAACGACAGTTGGAGGTTCATAACCGCAAACGACTGGAGGAACATGGGCGTAGCGAGTTTACAACAGAAGAATTTGAAAAGATTCTTATATACCTTGAAGGTGGTACTCGCTTTGAAAAGGCAAAGAAACTCCGTGACTTATATCCGCTTGATACGGCTGATGGACAGCGTATATGGGTGGAATTTCTAAATAGGCAGCAGTGGTGTCAGAATGAATTTCAGGTTTCCAACCAAATCACGGTGGAAGGACGTAAAAAATGCCGTTATGATGTGACGATTCTAATTAATGGTTTGCCACTTGTGCAGATTGAATTGAAACGTCGTGGCGTGGAACTTAAACAGGCATACAATCAAATACAGCGTTATCACAAGACTTCGTTTCACGGATTGTTTGATTATATCCAGTTGTTTGTTATATCCAATGGTGTTAACACTCGCTATTTTGCCAATAATCCAAATAGTGGGTATAAGTTCACATTCAACTGGACAGATGCCGCCAATCATCCATTCAATGAATTGGATAAGTTTGCTGTATTCTTTTTGGAAAAATGTACACTTGGCAAAATCATAGGAAAGTATATCGTGCTGCATGAGGGTGACAAGTGTTTGATGGTACTTCGTCCTTACCAATTCTATGCGGTAGAGAAGATTTTGGATCGTGTACAAAACTCCAATGATAATGGTTATATCTGGCATACAACAGGTGCTGGAAAAACATTGACCTCATTCAAGGCCGCACAACTTGTATCAGAATTGGATGATGTGGATAAGGTGATGTTTGTTGTTGACCGTCATGACCTCGATACTCAGACGCAATCGGAATACGAGGCGTTTGAACCGGGTGCAGTGGATAGTACCGACAATACGGATGAACTCGTGAAGCGACTTCAAAGCAATTCCAAAATCATCATAACCACCATTCAAAAACTTAATGCGGCAGTTAGTAAGACTTGGTATAGCAGTAAGATTGATGCTATCCGTCATTCACGCATCGTGATGATTTTTGATGAGTGTCACCGTAGTCATTTCGGGGATAGCCATAAAAAGATTATGAAGTTCTTTGATAATGCCCAGATTTTTGGCTTTACGGGAACACCTATCTTTACTGAAAATGCAGTGGATGGACATACGACAAAAGAAATTTTCGGCAATTGTCTTCATAAATATCTCATCAAAGATGCTATTGCTGATGAAAATGTGCTCGGCTTCCTCGTGGAGTATTATCACGGTAACGAGATTGTAGATAACGATAACCAAGCTCGTATGGAGGAGATAGCAAGATTTATCCTTAACAACTTTAATAAATCTACATTTGATGGAGAGTTTGACGCATTGTTTGCTGTGCAGTCTGTTCCTATGCTTATCCGCTATTACAAGATTTTCAAATCATTGAATCCTAAAATCCGTATAGGTGCAGTATTTACATACGCAGCCAATAATAGTCAAGATGATGAACAGACCGGTATGGGAACGGGAAAATATGTCAGCGAAAATGTGGGCGAAGCAGATGAACTGCAATCCATTATGGATGATTATAATGAAAACTTTGGTACATCTTTTACCACAGAGAATTTCCGTGCTTATTATGATGATATCAACCTGCGCATGAAAAAGAAGAAAGCGGAAATGAAACCGCTTGACCTTTGTCTTGTCGTGGGAATGTTCCTTACAGGCTTTGACAGTAAAAAGCTGAACACGCTTTATGTGGATAAGAACATGGAATATCACGGGTTGTTGCAAGCGTTCAGTCGTACCAACCGAGTGTTGAACGAGAAGAAACGATTCGGTAAAATCGTATGCTTCCGTGACCTGAAAAACAATGTTGATACGTCTATAAAACTGTTTAGCAATTCCGACAATCCTGAAGATATAGTACGTCCTCCGTTTGAAAAAGTAAAGCAGGAGTACAAGAGTTTGGCAACAGATTTTCTGCAAAAATATCCAACGCCAAGTAGTATAGACCTTCTGCAAAGTGAAAATGACAAGAAGAATTTTGTACTTGCGTTCCGTGACATTATTCGTAAACATGCAGAAGTTCAGATATACGAAGATTACAGCGAGGATGCTGAAGACCTCGGTATGACCGAACAGCAGTTTAACGATTATAAGAGTAAATACCTTGATATTACAGTTGGGTTTATTGATCCACCTGCTACACCGTCAACTGTTGCGGAAGATCCTGCCCCATACGGGAATAATCAAGGGCTGGAAGACATTGATTTCTGTCTTGAACTTCTGCATAGTGACATTATCAATGTGGCGTATATTCTTGAACTCATTGCGGAACTTGACCCATATAGCGATGATTATTCAGAAAAGCGCAAGCATATCCTTGATACAATGATTAAGGATGCTGGAATGCGAGGCAAAGCAAAACTCATCGACGGCTTTATTCAAAAGAATGTAGATGAAGACAAGGAAAACTTCATGAATGGGCGCAATAGAGCAGATGGAACAAATGAATTAGAGGAACGTTTGAACCAATATATTGTGTCAGAACGCAATAAGGCTGTAAGTGATTTGGCTAATGATGAACAAATTTCTGCCGAAGTGCTTAATCTTTACATAAAAGAGTATGACTATTTGCAAAAAGAACAGCCTGAGATTATACAAAAGGCATTGAAAGAAAAGCATCTCGGTCTTATCAAAACTCGCAAGGCTTTGACGAGAATTATGGAAAGATTGCGTAGTATTATAAAAACGTTTAATTGGGAATAATTAAAAGTTATTCAATCATGAAATTAGGTAAACTGGAGCAGATAACAGACCTTCGTTCTGTCTGGAAACATGAAGCCAAAGATTTTACTCCTTGGCTTGCAAAAGAAGAGAATTTGGAAATTCTCAGCGAGGCTGTAGGTATTGATATAGTCGTTGAAGAACAGGAATCCAATGTAGGCGATTTCAGTGTTGATTTATTTGCGACAGAGGAGGGGACGGGACGACGGATAATCATTGAGAATCAGCTAGAGGAAACAAATCATGACCATCTTGGCAAAATCATAACGTATGCTTCAGGTAAAGAAGCTGAAGTAATAATTTGGATTGTCAGAAAAGCACGTGACGAGCATAAACAAGCAATAGAATGGTTAAATCAGCATACGGATGACAAGTTCGAGTTTTTCTTAATAGAAATAGAATTGTGGAAAATCAATGATTCAGAACCTGCACCTAAGTTCAATATTGTAGAACGACCTAATACTTGGGCAAAGGCAATGAAAAAGACAGCAGCACTTTCAGAAACAGAAAACTTGAAATTAGCATTTTGGGAAAAGTTCAACAACGAAGCTCCAAAACACTCTGCCTTTATAAGGGAATTTAAGCTGCGTAAACCACAAGCTCAGCATTGGTATGACCTAGGTTTAGGATCATCAGCATATCATCTTTGTATGACATTAAATACTAAAAATAATTGTTTGTCAGCTGGATTGTATGTTAATGAGGACAAGGATATCATTACCCGATTTAAGTCAAATGAAGAATTGGTATCTAAAATATTAGGGATTATAAATCCTAATGAAATAGAATGGCGACTAGATGAAAATAAAAAGGCAAGTCGTTTCCTTATTCTTCATCCTATGGGGGATATGAATGATAAAGATAATTGGGATAATGGATGTGCATGGCTTTGTGATATGTGTGTAAAAATCAAACAAGTAGTAAAAGAAATACTAAAATAATATGAGCGAAGAATTACAGCAGAAACTCCGTGACCAACTTTGGGAGGTTGCAAATCGTTTGCGTGGTAATATGTCGGCAAGCGACTTTATGTATTTTACATTAGGTTTCATCTTCTATAAGTACTTGTCGGAGAAAATAGAGAAGTATGCCAACAATGCCTTGGTGGATGATGAAATAACCTTTAAGGAATTGTGGGAAATGGATGATACAGATGCGGTTGAACTACAAGAAGAAGCGAAAAATCAATGCTTGGAGAATATTGGTTATTTCATAGAACCAAAATTTTTGTTTTCGTCAGTAATTGAGGCTATCAAGCGTAAAGAAAATATCTTGCCTATGCTCGAACGTTCATTGAAGCGTATTGAAGACAGTACGTTGGGACAGGATAGTGAAGAGGATTTTGGCGGATTGTTTTCGGATATAGACTTGGCATCGCCTAAATTGGGCAAGACAGCTGACGATAAAAACACGCTCGTTAGTAACGTTCTTCTTGCATTAGATGATATAGACTTCGGAGTAGAGGCATCGCAGGAGATTGATATTTTGGGTGATGCTTACGAATATATGATTTCGCAATTTGCCGCAGGAGCCGGGAAAAAGGCTGGAGAGTTCTATACTCCGCAGGAGGTCAGCCGTATCTTAGCAGAAATTGTTTCCATCGGACACCAGCGTTTGCGCAATGTATATGACCCTACTTGCGGTAGTGGCTCGTTGCTTCTTCGTGCTGCCAATATCGGAAATGCAGTTGATATTTATGGACAGGAAAAGAATCCTACAACTTATAACCTTGCCCGAATGAATATGTTGCTTCATGGCATCAGATTCAGCAACTTCAAGATTGAGAATGGTGATACACTTGAATGGGATGCGTTTGGTGATACTCAGTTTGATGCTGTAGTTGCAAATCCTCCGTTCTCTGCAGAATGGAGTGCTGCCGACAAATTCAATACTGATGATCGTTTCAGCAAAGCAGGAAGGCTTGCACCACGTAAGACTGCCGATTATGCTTTTATCCTGCACATGATTTATCACTTGAACGAGGGCGGTACAATGGCTTGTGTTGCTCCGCATGGTGTACTATTCCGAGGAAATGCGGAGGGCGTTATCCGGCGTTTCCTTATAGAAAAGAAAAACTATGTGGATGCTATTATAGGATTACCTGCAAATATTTTCTATGGCACAAGTATTCCGACTTGTATTCTTGTTTTTAAGAAGTGCCGTAAAGAAGATGACAATATTCTGTTTATTGATGCAAGCAAGGAATTTGAAAAGGTAAAGACTCAGAACAAGCTCCGCGAGCAGCATATCCAAAAGATTGTCGAGACTTATCGTGACCGCAAGGAAATAGAAAAGTATAGTCACCTTGCCTCTCTTCAAGAAATAGCCGAGAATGATTACAATCTGAATATTCCCCGTTACGTTGATACCTTTGAAGAGGAAGAACCTATCGACATAAAGGCTGTAATGGCAGAGATAAAGGAGTTGGAAGCCAAACGTGCTGAACTCGACAAAGAGATTGAAGTGTATCTGAAAGAATTGGGACTGGTAGAATAGTTCAGAAAAGTAATAGCAATGGGTGAAAATGACAACATACCTCAGATGACACCTTCATTTGAGAATATATGCCGCAAGGATGAAAACGGGAATGAATACTGGAGTTCTCGTGACCTTTGTGGTGCGATGGGTTATTCTGCTTATTGGAAATTTCAACGAGTCATAGATAAAGCCATTAAAGTAGCCGGAGAAAAAGGAATGAATGTGGACGAGCATTTCAACCAAGCGGTTGATATGGTCAAGATAGGAAACGGCTCATTTCGCAAGGTAAATATATTCCGACTCTCTCGTATGGCATGTATGATTATTGCGGAAAATGCAGATGGCAAAAAGTTGCTCGTCCAACAGGCACGAGGCTTTTTCTCACAATCTGTCTCAATGGCTGAACTTATGCATAATTCGCTAAGTTCTAATATATTGTTGTATAAAACAGCACAAGGAGAGGCACGTGTAGAAGTCATTTTCAATAGCGAAACATTCTGGATGTCACAAAAAAGGATGGCGGACTTGTTTGGGGTTGATGTCAGAACCATAAATTATCATCTCGGACAAATTTACGAAACAGGAGAACTTTCCAAAGAGGCAACTATCCGAAAAATTGGGATAGTTCAAACAGAAGGAGACCGGGAAGTGGAACGTATGCCGCTATTTTACAACCTCGATGCTATTGTTGCAGTGGGGTATAGGGTAAACAGCTATCAAGCTACTCAATTCCGCATTTGGGCTACTTCAGTGTTGAAAGAGTTTATCATTAAAGGATATGCCCTTGATGATGAGAGACTAAAACAGGGCAAACATTTCGGGAAAGACTATTTTGACGATTTGCTTGAGCGTATTCGTGAAATACGCACCTCAGAGCGCAGATATTACCAAAAAGATAACTGACATTTATGCAGAATGTAGTGCGGATTACGACCCGAAATCAGAAGACACAAAGTTGTTCTTCAAGATGGTACAAAATATGATGCACCTTGCCGTTACTCATCATACGGCTGCGGAAATTATCTATCAACGGGCTGATTCCGAGCAACCTTACATGGGACTTACCACGTGGAAGAAAGCTCCTGACGGAAGAGTGCAAAAGTCTGATACCATCGTCGCAAAAAATTACCTGTCAGATTCTGAATTGTCCCAGTTGAATCTTATCACAACTGCTTTTCTTGATATGGCAGAATCACGTGCTGCACGTCATATTGTTTCAACTATGGATGATTGGAAGAAGTTTCTTCAACAATATCTTGCAACGATGGATTACGAGCCGTGCGATACAGCCGGAAAAGTGACACAAGAGGAAGCAAGAGATAAGGCTTATAGCGAATATGAAAAATATAAACTGATTCAAGACAAATCATACATATCGGATTTTGACCGTTTTAATGATGGAAATGATGAAACTCCGTTACTTCCATTTGACTTGAATCCTACAAAATAATAACAACTATGGCAATAGATAATAAAGATAAAAAAATCCTCAATGTTCCCCATTTGAGATTCCCGGAGTTTAGTGGGGAGCTTTGGGAAATGGTATCACTTCAAGATATAGCCACTATAAATCCAAAAATCAGATCCGCTTCAGAACACTTTTATTTATATAGACTTGGAAGCCGTTGAAAAAGGTGAGTTAAGAAAAATACAAGAAATAATGCGAGAAGAAGCACCAAGTAGAGCACAACGTGTTATAGATAACAATGATATTCTGTTTCAATACAAATCGGAAATGCATCAATCAGAAAAAACAACTGATATTGACGGTTCAAAACTTAAAACGAGTAAAGCAAATGATGTAATCATTCCTTGTTCTACTGGATATGCTGTTGAAATTGCCACTACACGATGTGTTCCATTTGAACTATATTCTATTAGGAGGTGATTTGAATGTCATTAGCTTACATAAATACGATGGCGCATTTATGAGTTATCAGTTGAATGGTAAGCGAAAATATGATATTCAAGTTACAAAAGGCGTATCTGTTGTTCATCTATACGGAGGAACATTTAAAAACGATTAAAACATATAATCCAACTTTACCGGAACAACAAAAAATAGCTATATTATTGTCATTGCTTGATGAGCGCATCGCCACCCAAAACAAAATCATTGAGGATTTGAAAAAGTTAAAGTGCGCAATTATTGAAAAGGTATTGAATGGAAACAATGCTAATAACTTGCGACTGGGTGATGTTGGTTCATATATTCGTGGATTGACATACAGCAGCGATGATGTTGTTGAATACAATAGCACACTTGTTATGCGCTCTAATAATATTGTTAATGGTAGTTTGCTTGATTACCAAAAAACAATGTCGTGTCTGTCAACAAACAAATATCCCAAGAGCAGCAATTACAAGATATGGGGATATTATTATTTGCATGGCGAATGGAAGTTCTGCTTTGGTTGGAAAATCATCATTTTATGATGGGAAATGCATATCTCCTATAACTGTTGGTGCTTTTTGTGGCATCTATCGGTCTAAAACGGCTATTACAAAGTGGCTATTCCAAACCAATAGATACCGTAGATATATATGGAACTCTCTGCAAGGTGGTAATGGGGCAATTGCCAATCTTAACAGTGAAGATATTCTTCGTATGTCGTTTCCACTTCCAGACAAACAAACAGCGGAGCGTTGCATCAAACTTCTCTCATCTTTAGAATCTTTGATAGAAAGCAATATATCGCTTTGCTCAAAGTTTTTTCAACAAAAAGAGTATTTACTCCGCCAAATGTTCATATAAACATCTGACGGAGCAAATACTGCTTCTGATTAGACAAACAAGTTGCATATTTTTCTTCGTTTTCTACTTTATCGTCAATTCTTTTAAGAACATTCAGTGTATGAAGTTGATGCTCTTTTGACGGAATAACGACCTTCATATTAAGCCATTCTTCAACAGTTATAGAGCGTCCGTCTCGAATACGATAGGTTACAATAATCAGAGATTTTATAAATCTTTGAGAAGTGAAATAATAGGACAGATAACTATATTCCAAAAGGCTATTTGGTCGCAATATTGTATATGCAGGACTACACACGCCTAATTTATCAGAGAAAGCGAACCCTCCTTGAAATGAACGCAAATGAATAACATAATCACCTTTTCTTACAATTTTGTAGGTATTGATATTGCTACGTTCAAATTGAATATCTAAATTTAAGTCATCTCTATTTACCATGCCTTTTTCTTGACTTGCGGAAAGAATATTGTAATATTCCATTTGTTTGTTGCGCTCATTTACAACATCAAACAATTGACCATACGAGTATTCTTTGCCTTGAATTTTGGAGTACAACTTTTCAATAATTGCGCACCTATTGAATTTATGTTCCCTAATCAAGGGAATTAGTAATAAGATATTTGCAACCATACAAGGAATTGAATATAGAATGGGGAATATTGTAACAATTTCTAACGGAAATAGCAATGTACAAGATGCTGTTACAGAATCAAAGGATGGTTTGTATCCTTTCTTTGACAGGTCTGAGGATATAAAATATTTACCTACATTCTTGTTTGACAAAGAAGCTATAATATATCCAGGTGAAGGAGCAGAATTCATGCCACGATATTTCAGAGGAAAATTCGCTTTACATCAAAGATGTTATGCTATTTTTGACTTCAAGGAAATTATAAATGCTCAGTTTCTTTATTTTTTTTATCTAAAGACGCAAAATTCATATTTCGTCAGAAATGCTGTAGGTTCTACTGTACCGTCATTAAGACTTGACACATTTCAAAAGCTAAAAGTGATTATTCCTCCAAAGAAAATACAACATAGTGTATCTTTATGCCTTTCTTCTATGGAGCAGAAGTGTAATGTCGAAAAAGATATTTTACAAAAAGCTATTAAAAGCAAAAAAGCAATATCTGCTTCGCCAAATGTTCATATAAACATCTGACGGAGCAAATATTGCTTCTGCGAACTTAGGCTTGTTAGAATGTTCTTTTCTACCGATAGTTTGCTATCTATTGCAGACTGCAACCGTGCATATCGGAGTTGTTCAGTATATGATGGGCAAAATATCTTGGCTTTACCATAGTCCTTGAAATATATATGTGGTATAGCCATTCCTGTTTTATAAGGCTCAAAATTGAACACTTTCAGTATATAGTAGAGGTATTGAAGTGAATATCCGTCTTTAGCTTGCAAAGTATTCAATGTTCCTGTCGCAGAACATTTGCCTGTAGCGTAAGAGACAGTACCGACACCAGAACCATCTTTGATAATATAAACGGCTTCACCCTCTGTATTATAATTATCAAGGTAGCCAACGATGCCATTTGCACCATACACTGGATAAATGCCAGTCTCACAAACATCACTTTCTTGCAGAGTAGAAGAGCTACAATCAAACAAGCAGTCTGATAAGCGAATATTGGGGTTTTGTTGTTGCAAGCGAGTATATCGCATTTCAATTCGCAGACTTTAACTTTTCGACTGCAACTTGTCAATGATTTTGTTTTGGGTGTCAATACGATCATCAAGAAGTGATAATAATTTGGCTATTTTTTGTTGTTCGGGTAAAGTTGGATTGTAGGTTTTAATTGCTTTTAAATGTTCTCCGTATAGATGAACAATAGATACACCCTGCGCTACTCTTGCAATATCATATTTACGCTTACCATTCAACTGATAACTCATAAATGCACCATCGTATTGATGCAAGCTAATGACATTCAAATCACCTCCAAATAGAATATTATCAAATGGGACACATCGTGCAGTGGCAATATCAACGGCAGTTTCACCAGAGCAAGGAATGATTACATCATTTGCTTTACTCCTTTTAAGTTTTGAACCGTCAATATCAGTCTTACTTTCAACTTGCTTGATGATTTCGGATTTGTACTTAGTATATAATTCACCATATAGGATACATGGCTCGCCATCCTCAGAAAGTTGTTCTTTGGATATTCCAATTCCTTTTGACAAAGTAGCAATATTATCTAATAGCTCTGCTTTCCACTCCTCCGTAAACTCTGGAAATCTCAAAGGGGGAACATCTGGGATTTATTATTCTCTAATTATATGTACAACATATTAATATACGATTATGGGACAGAAAACAATTAGAGAAATCTCGGTTGCATGGAAAGAGTACAAGCAACCTTATGTGAAGCAGTCCACAATGGCTGCTTATGTGCTTATCTTGGAAAATCATATTCTTCCAAATTTTGGAGAAAGCGATACACTCCATGAACAGGCTGTGCAAGAATTTGTTTTGCAGAAAATAGAGAATGGACTGAATGTGAAATCCGTAAAAGACATTTTGATTGTACTGAAAATGGTTATGAAATTCGGCGTAAAAAATGAATGGATGGATTATCAAGAGTGGGACATCAAATATCCGTCTTCTTCAACAACCAAAGAATTGGAAGTACTATCGGTTGCTAATCACAAGAAAATACTCAATCATATTCAAAGTCATTTTTCCTTTGCTGGACTGGGTATCTACATCAGTCTTTGTACCGGACTTCGTATAGGGGAAGTCTGCGCTTTGAAGTGGAGTGACATCAATGTTTCAGAGGGAACGATAACAGTCAATCGTACAATTGAACGGATTTACATTATTAATGGGACGGAGAAATATACCGAGCTGGTTATCAACACTCCCAAGACACAAAACTCATGTCGGAAAATTCCTATGACAAAGGACCTTCTTGCAATGGTAAAACCACTGAAGAAGGTCGTTAATGAAGATTTCTATGTTTTGACTAATGATGAATATCCAACCGAGCCTCGTACTTACCGTAATTATTACGGCAAATTAATGGCGAAATTAGGTATTCCCAAATTGAAATATCATGGCCTGCGCCATAGCTTTGCCACTCGTTGTATAGAAGCTGGCTGTGATTACAAGACCGTTAGTGTATTGTTAGGACATTCCAATATTTCGACCACTTTAGACTTATATGTTCATCCCAATATGGAACAGAAAAAGCGTTGTATTGCGAAGGTCTTTAAGTCGTTGGGGAAATGATGTAATATGTAGAGCGAAGTAACCTGATACAGTAATTTCTTCGCTCTCAATCATTGCATATATTATGAGAAATGTAGTAATAACACTTTTATTGCCAACATTCATAATAGAGGAATCAGCTCATTAGGGCACATCGAAAAAGAAAAGGAGAGGAAAAATCCCCTCCTTAACTCTAAAACCATGTCTCAGACATTCAAATCCTTTAGTGCTAATGCATAATTGGGACAAAAACCGTCCATGATACACTTTAAGCCAAGTGTCTGATAATACTTGTAGTCATCATCTTCGGTGCAGAGGTATTTGTAACCGTAGCGTGGCATGTACTCCTTGAAGAACCGAGCCAAGTCTTTCAGGTTTTCTTCTTGGTTCTCCTTGAAGTTACTACGCACAATGATGATAGACCAGTCGGGGAAGTTGCCTCTTCCACAGCTATACTCCCAGAAGCGGATATAGCAGTCTAAGTCACGTTCCCGAATGTCCATACAAAAGCCGTTGGCATGTGGCATCACGCTACAGCTTTCTCTGTAGCCAAATTTCTCACACAAGTAGAGATTGAAATCAAGAATTAAATCTTTTTGTACCATAAATAATTGAATTTAAGATGTTAATAATAATGGATTATAAATGAAAGCCTCGCTTGCGCTTAGTCTTTTTCTTTTTCATCAGGCGATTGAACTCTGCTTCTTCTGCGGCAGTGGCATCGTAGGACGAGTTCCCGTTTAGCAAACCGAGACTGATGCCAAAGCCATCATCGGAATGGGAAACGCTTGGCTGTACCTCTTCTTTCTGTTCTCTGAGTTTCTGTTTGGCTGACTCCAACAAGGATGCACAAGCATTCTCTTCCAGTCGGTTGTCGATATTCAAGTAGCTGAACTCTCGACCTACTTTTGAACCGGAAAAAGAAAAGCCGTTATGTTCAAATTTGACACCTTGTATTTCTCGTGTAGTCCGGCTGACCTTGAATTTCATATCAATGTCACGGTCGGCAAGCGCATCTTTCAAGTCTTCCCAACTATAAGCTTTGGGCAGTTCTTCTTTCAATGCCTTGTATATCTCGTGCTTTGCCTTGTCGTAGGGGCGCAAGCGTTCCTCTTTGATATGGTCTTTACCATTGGCAAAGTGCAAGCGATATTTGGCGGTCAGCATTTTGCAGACTTTCTCATTCCTACGGAAATCGTTCTTGTCGCTAATCGTCTTGCCGTTATTATCCACTCGGTTGAAAACGATATGACAATGCGGATGCTCACGGTCGATATGCCGGGCAATGATGTATTGCGTGTTTTCAATACCCATCAGTTTCATATAGTCGTGTGCTATGCTCAGCATCAAAGCATCATCGGACTTTAATCTTGCACTGTCTTCCGGTGAGAAGTTGAGCGAAGTGTGTCCGACAATATTCTTTACCTTGTCGTTGAGTAAGGCTTGTAGCTCAAATTGCTCTGCCATCTGTTCGGGTGTCCCTTCTATTCCGACCGCTTCCAATAGTTTGGATTTTTCCTCTTTGAGGACATAGCGGACGCATCCACCGAACGATGTCCCTTTAGTCTGTTTACCTATCATCTTTCAGCTGTTTTATAAGTTGATTAATGTGCTGAGCCATTTCTTCGCATCTGTCCGCAACAGCAAAGAAACCGTAGGTGTTCGCTTGTCTTGCCAACTGATTGAGATTGGTACTTTCACCAATCAGTTGCCGGATGATGTGAATATGCTCTTGCGTGATTCGTTCACGAACTGAACCGTTCTCGATGAGCGAACGGATGACTTCGCTTTGGGTTTGCTTACTCCGTCTGCAAAGCGCACCAAGCCATGCGTGTTGCTGATATGACAGCCGGAGTGTTATTGTATATTTCTTTTCCATGTGAATTGTTTTTAGTGAATAATTTGTGACCATCGGGAGCTGCCTCCTCTGACTTTTTGAGGAGCAAGTGGTCGGGAAATGTAATACACCGACATTAACTTGCTACAGTAAAAAAGTCTCGATTTCTCTCCCTAAGTCCAAAGTCTGAATCCTCGTTTCTTAGGTGGTGAAACCTTCGGTCGTGGAGTGCCTTGTTGTACGCTGACGAGCTTCAAACCGAATGTCTCTATCAGTGTTTTTAAGACAGGATTTCTCTTAATCATCTGCTGAAGGATGGCTTCGTCGGGCTTCACTTTGAGCAGATAATCGGCTATGTCGTATCCCTCTTTTCGCTCTTTTTCGTTGGCATGGGCTTCCAGATAATCGAACATCTGCACTTCAATTCCATATCTTTTCATCAAACCGATTTTGCTCTGCCAATAGTCTGTCGCTCCCAAATCGGGAAATAATACAACGGTTCTTCCAGCCAGAACGGATAGGCTGTTGGCATTGAAGCAACCGTTCTTTCCACCGGATGCTATCCATAGGAATTGCGGTAGATAGTAGGAGGCAACGAGTGCCGTTTTCTCGCTTTCGACCAGTGCAACAGGACGGCTTTTGTCTTCAGAAAGCAGATGCTCTCCGAAGAAACATTGCTTCAGATTATAATCGCCTTTGTGCAGTACGGAGTGTACCCATGTGACATGATTGTATGGCTCTTTTATCCGCTTGCCAGTTTCGGAATTGTAAAGCATTATCTTACCCGTGCGGACTTTATTCTGATTGTCCGTCTGCCAGAATACGGTTGCACCGTCCCAATATTTGGATGTACCAACCTTGTATTTCTTCATGAGTTTTAATGTTTCTGTTTCTCCGAACTGAGCCGATAGAAATTGAAACAACTTGTTCGTAGGATAGCCACGCAATGATTGGTTGACTATATCCAAATCTATGTAGGATGTGGCTATTGGTTGTATCTCTTTTATAGGTGCATAGTTTCTGAAACTATTCTCTGCGAGCTTATCTTTTTCTGACGGATTCTGCTCAAAGTAATCACGAGGCGTGAAGTGATAACCGCATTTCTGCTCATGGTCACAACGTCCTACATACTTTGGGAATTGGATTTGCTTCTCTGTATCAATGTACTTGGAAAAGCATCTTTGACGGTGACAGTTCGGGCAAGTATGCCGAGTGCTGATACCTTTGTAGGGTTCTAATATGAATCTATGTGTACTCATTGTATGTTTCTTTTGGGTGTGTCACTTTTGTCGTTATTGTCGTTTTCGGTAGGAAAGTGTCAAAACCGACAAAAATGTCACGGGTTAATCTTTGAATATTCTCCATGTTTCTCTTTTCGGAACAATATCCCGATATTGTCATTGAGAAAGCGTTGAAACGTGCGCTCCTTCATTCCGTTCTGCTCGGCTATTTGTATAGCTTGGGCAGTTGTAAAGGCTGGAGGAAGCAGATTGACTATCGCCTGTTGTTGGCTGTTGAGTGCATTTTCATTGAGTATGTTTTGAACGCTCAATGCGGATTCCTTGAAATACTCCGTCAGTTTAATGGCTCGTTCCACCGTCAACAGGTCGATATAGGTTTTATCACACTCTCCGCAAGTCCATCGGGCTAATTGGATAATCAAGCAGAAGCGGATGATGTATATTTCCAACTTACAATAGATACTCACAATGGTGTCGTTTGTCTCTCGGTCACACAACTCTGAGAAGTGGTGCTGCCATTCATAAAGCCGTTTTTTGGCTTCCTCCGTGAAGAATATGCGGTTCTATCTCTCCAAATTCATTGAGAGCGTACTCTTGTTGTATCAGCTTATCAATAATGGCATTCCATTCTTGTTCGATATTCTCCGGCAGTTCCTTGTCATTCCAACGTGCTTTCTGTTGCAGATTGGGCATTACAAACAGAATGCGGTCGATGAATCCGTTACTGGAGCGTTCGCCTTTAGCCAGTTCACTGAGAATCTTTTTTTGGATAGTACCGATGACAGAGATATATGGTTGCTTGATGAAGATGGAACTCTTGGCATTCTTGCGGTCGGATATAGTGGTCTTGGCACTGAACACCGACAACCAGAACTGTTCTTCTGAACCGTTGTTGTAACGGTTGAAGTTCTTGAACCAAGCGGACAATTCATCAGCCCATAAGCACAAACCACGTTTATTTTGTGCATGAATCAGACTTAATCCCTCAGGTGTTACATCCGAAATCAAGAAGCGTTTACGGACAGGTTCCTGTGGAAATTGCTCTTCACCGCTTTCTGTGCGTTCTTTGCGGCTCATACTCATCAATTCATCGTACTTTGCAAGTGCTTTTTCAAAGACTTGATTCTGTTGATAGTCGTAATCAAGAAACGGTTTCATTGCAAAGCTCAGCGGATGGCTTTTGTTCGCTCCCGGTCTTCCAATCAATGCCATATACAGGATAGGACTCTCTATCCAGCCTTGCTTGATTTGAGCAAGATGAGTGTTGCCAATGCCGACTGCTATTGCCGTAAGGATAGCTGCGGCAATGTAGTCAGTCGGGTAGTTATGGCATTCGTGAACCTCATTGATGATGCGTTGGATTTTTGACGGGAATATGCTGACAGGAAAATCAGTACCCGTCAGTCGCATACTTAAATCAACCGCTTCATCAATGATGGATGCCGGATTAATAGAAGATGTATCCATAGTCACAATCATTAAAGTTTCACGGATGATTTGGGCTTATGACGGACACCGCTTTGCATATTTGCCAGCATCTCCTCGTATGTTTGCTCGGAAGTCTTTCTACGCCCGTTCTCAATCCAAGCCAGAAGTTCGTCCTCGTAGAAGTAGAGCTTCTTACCTTTCTTATAGGCAGGAAGTAGCCCTTTGCGTACCAAGGTATAAATGGTAGGCTTGGCTTTTCTGATGATACGGCAAGCATCCTCAATTTCAATCAACACATGTTTGTCTGATGCTGGTGGTTGAAGTTCCGACACCATCCTTTTTAACTCAATGACCTGTTCGGTTAGATAACCTACCGCTTCGGGCAGCTTATCAAATGTTACTGTTTCTTTTTGCATACGTCGCTCGTTTTTAATTGTTCGACGGCAAAGGAAACAGGTGTTTCAATGGTGGAATCATTCACCAAAATATAACTGATGAATAACTTTTTGATGGTGATTGGTAGTGATAATTTATTGATAATAAACAGATAATCAGTGATTACTGGTGTCAATTATGATAGTTGTAGCTTAGAAAGAAGAGTTTTTAGATGAAAAATGTGGAATACAATGATAAATATTAGGATGTAACATTCTAATTGGTAGTTTTTCTGTATTTTTGCAAATAAACAAAGTTTGCCATTATGGATAATATCATTTATAAAATAGGGAATATTAAATATTTATTGGTATTTTCACTCTTACTCTTTTTAACATCGTGTAGTGCAGAAATAGAATCAGCTTCTGCAAATTCGACATCAGCTATTTTAGCAGTATGTGGTGAATATATACTAGCGATATTCTCTTTAATAGTCCTTTTGCTTATTCATTGCATAAGGATTACTGGAGTTGCTATATCTACGTTGGCAATATATATGATTTATAATAATATAAGGATATGGCAATTTGATTCTACCTTGTTCCTATTTATAGGCATTCTATTGATTGTTTTTTCTCTTTGGACTCCTGTTAGATTCTATATTCCGAAAGTCGTGATAGCTAAAAATATAGCAAAAATTGCAAAGCAAGAATCTTCCTCTGATGATTCTCGAAAATGCTTGATATCAGAGATTGTAGTAGGAATTTTAATAGGCATTATTCTGATGATAATAGAACAAAATATAGACTTTACTTTTATCAAATAGTATTTATATAGGGTTATATTCATGCAATCTTTCTATCCAGTTTAATCTTGCACTCAGATTCCGTGTGCGACATTTTGCGCTCAATGGTGGATATTTCCGAATCACGGAGAGTATGAGCAAATACCCTCTTTATAAAGGTAGCAGTCTGTAGGCGTGGCTTACCGAATGACTTGCCTATATTCCAGCCAAAGTGCATGATGTCAATGGTTTTTAATTGAGTATCAACCTTTATCGGTTCAACTTTAGGTAGAGAATCAGATAAATAGTATTTCGTAATATATCCACATAAGCGATTGAGGTCAGTTTCGCTAAGATAGAGTACCAAGTTCTGTTTCGTATATGTGAGAACCTTATCTAACTTTTCTTGTGATGCTCGCTCTTTCTCTGCCATAGCATTGGCTCGGAACACCTCATATTCTGTTGGCTGATTGGATTCGATAGATATATTATTGATGCTAGAAGGTGTGGCGTCTTCTTTTGGAAGTTCAGCCACGTCTTCGTTAAGTTCAGGACATGAAAGAATAGAAACTTCTTCTGTTGTGTCAGATGTAGTTTCGATTTCAATTTCGGGATCCGGTTTAGAAATGACGGGGTCTGAATTTATAGTACTTTCGGCAAGTTCCGAGTGTACTATTGAAGTTTCAACTACCACAGCCTTATTGCGGTAGCACTCAAATCTCATAAACACTTCTCTATTGTAGGTGAAAGAAGTTGTCTGAATACCATTTGCAGATTGAGATAGATTGCACCCATGATAATGGAGCATACCACAAAAATGAGGTAGCTGCTGAACTCATCCCAACCATAGTGTAGTACGGTCTGACGGGCTAAAACACCAATGATAGCGATTGTCCCGAAAACAATCAGATTCAAAGTAATATGTTCTATTTTTTTCTGCTTCATAATAATATATGCTAATCGTTTGTGTGCAAATATATCTCATTAGCAAGATGTATAAATACATTTCCCTGAAAGTGGCAGCATTTGTCACCAAAAGGTAGCATTATTCTAGGTCAACTGTGCCAAAATAGAAAAGAAAAGTCCAACGTAGAATAAAACCAAGTTGGACTTTTTTAGCAAAGGTATTAGCAATTATATATGTTAGCTGCGCTTATAGGAATAAAGAGAGATATGCCCTTTTGTTTGGAAGCAACTTTACTGATAAGCCATTTTCTGAATGAAGCAGAATGTCCAGTGTCTATTTGATAGGATAGGGCTATAATCATGTTGAGATTATACACATCGGCACTATTCCCATTTTCCAACTTTATACATTGGCAGATGTCATACTTTTTTAAGACATTGGCTTTCAATATTGCTTTTAAACGGGAATTGATTGATCCAACTGTTGTATAGAACAAGTCGGCAATCTCCCAAGCGGTCATCCATACTTCGCCATCAGAAATATGGATGCCGTGTCCGTTGTTTGTTATGATTCCTCGTTTCATAGCTGTAATTTATTTCAGTGAAATCTTATTAGCTGTCTCTCGTTTCTTCACATTTACCAAATCTGCGTAGATTTGAGTAGTAGAAACGTTCTTGTGAGTTAGCATCTTTGAGACCGTGTAAATATCTGTACCTAAGGATATTTGGATAACTGCGTAGGAGTGACGAAATCCGTGGAAGGTTATCGGCTTCGTTATTCCTGCCTTTTTGAGCCAGCTTTTCAGCGGATAATTAATCATGCTCCGTTTCAACTCCTTGAATACTTTGCCTGTTCCGGGTGTACCACATAGTTCGTAGGCTTCGTAACTGATGGGGAGTGTCGCTTCCGTCTGGGTTTTCTGTGTTCTGATACGCAAGCAATAGCCTTGGTCGGGAGCAATGGCAAAATCTTCCCATTGCAGGTTGAGAATATCACTGATGCGTAAACCTGTCAGACAGGCAAATAAAGAGGCTGCTTTCAATACGGGGATGTCGCAAGGAGTGGCAGCAAGTTGCTTCACTTCATCCAATGTCAGATACTCCTTCTTTACATCTTGCGGTTCTATCTTATCAAGGTAATCATTGATGTTCTCCCGAAACCATTTGTCCCGATAGGCAATCTTCAACAATCCTCTGAAAGTAGAGTAGTAGCCGGATGCCGAATTGAGGGATATGGGGCGGTTGCTGTGTTTGAGTTGCTTGGCGTTTAACAGGTACTCACGGAACTTCTTGCATAAGTCCACATTTACCTCGCCAAAGGTACATTGCCCTTTGACGAAGTTGTAGAAATGCTGATAGACAAATTGCCATTTCTGGTCTTTACTTCGGCACATCTTCTTGAAGTAGGCGAGGAAATCGGCTTTCTGCTTGGTCTTGTCCAAGAAGCCAAACTCTTCATTGATGAGCGATTGCACTCTGATGCAACGGATAGCCTCTGCTTGTTCAACATATCATTGTTGAACTCCCGTTCCATTTCGTTTTTTGGGTGGGCATAGATGTAGATGCCGAGATATTCTCGACGGCTCATCTGCATTGTTTCAGGGTTACGGACTGCCGGATAATAATCCAGATACAAGGAGATGCGATTATTCCGAATCGCTCTCTGACGAACTGTTACTTTTGTACGTGTGTGTCATACTGTTTAATATTTAGAGTTTTACATTTGTTTGGTGCAAAGGAATAGAGTGATTCAATGGTGGCAACATTCACCGATAAATAACTTATTCTATCTTTGGAGCTTCAAGCAATTTATCCAGTTCGGGCTTGGAGATAAGCGTGTATTTGCCTTTCTTGACCTTAGGAATGTTATGATACTTCGCATAATGATAGAGTTGGTCTCGGGTGAGATTGAACTTTTCCATTGCTTCGGCTACCGTATAATACTGCGGTTCTTCGGGTGCTGCCACACCTTTGGCTATATCCACGTGCTTCTTGGAATAGTACACCATGATACCCTCTTTCTTCTTAGGAATGGCATTCTTGGAAACGAAAGTGTAGATAGCGGATAAGGTCATGCCGAATTTTTTCTGTATTTCTTGGGTACTATACCATTCGGTAATGTCGGGATTCGGGGCTTTCTTAGCGAAGTAAGCATCCACGTGCTTCTTGCTCCAGTAGGTCTTGCCACGATTGAAAGTCCGAGGAATGTTGTTCTTCTTGGCTACCACAAATATCCATGATTCGTTTACATGGTATTTCTCTTTGACTTCGGCTGTGGTGTAGAAGTCGGTGATAGGGGTTTTCTCTTTTGTTGGAGTATGGAACTCTGTTGGATTATTGAATAACTCATCAATATCCTCTTTCTTCAAAAGGTATTTGAAGCCCAATCGAGTGACTTTTAATTCACCTCGTTTAATGTAACCGTAAACGGTAGGTCGGGTTACTCCGAGATAGATTGCAGTCTCGGTAATTGTGAGAAATGGTTTGTCTTTGATTCTTTCAATAGGCTTTTCATCAATCTTCTTCTCTACGACTTGATTGTTTGCTTTGATTGCTTCGTCACGCTTTCTCTTTTTATAGAGTGCGTTGGCGCATTGCTTGGAACAACACGCAGTAGTTGTTTTCTGGGCGATAAACTCTTTACCGCACCAAGCGCAAATTCGCTTAATTTTCAGGTTACTGCTCATTTTAATTCATCTTTATTTCTCCGTTATTACTGTAAATTCCCGTAAAACCGTGTAAAATGGCGTATAGTTTCTCTACTACCTTTCCACAGGATTTTCAGTCTTTAACAAGCGAGCAACAAATGCGGTACAAAAATGAGCTGAAAAAGCCCTATAAACGATAACCATCGCTTATAAGGCTAAAAAGAAAGGCGCTCAAAATGAACGCCTTAATAATCATTGGTGATATATGCTAATCGTTGGTAATCACTACCTACTTGCCGATGCAGAATTTCGAGAATATTTGGATGAGAATATCGTCGTTGGTGATTTCGCCTGTGATGGTGCCCAGGTGGTGGATGACCTGGCGGATGTCTTCGCTTAAGAGGTCGGCCGGACGATCGTCATCGAGGGCCGTGAGGGCTCGGTGCAGGGCGTCGAGGGCTTGGCGCAGGGCGTCCAGATGGCGGCTGTTCGAGATGACGGGATCACCGTCGTAGATGCTTCCGGTGTCGAAAGTCGCGCGGAGTCTGGCAAGGAGCCGTTCGATTCCTTCGCCGGTTTTTGCCGAGATGAAAAGAATGTCGGGGTTTGCCGACGATACTCCGTATTCGACCCCGCAGCCGGAGGATACCTTCGATTCGGTGATACGTGCATCCGGGCTGTCGCATTTATTGACGATGAGCAAGCGAGTCTGTTCGGACGTAATCTGTATGACGGGAGGTATCGGGCAGGTCGCATCGACGACCTGAAGTACGATTTGTGCGCGGCGGATCATCTCCTGCGTGCGGTCGATGCCCATCTGTTCTAGGCGGTCGGCGGTATCGTGCAGCCCGGCGGTGTCGATGAAGCGGAACAGAACGCCGTCGATATTGAGCGTCTCTTCGATCGTGTCGCGTGTGGTGCCTGCGATGTCGGATACCAGGGCCCGCTCTTCGCCCAGCAGACGGTTCAGAAGGGTGCTTTTGCCGACATTGGGTTCTCCGACAATAGCGACGGCCACCCCTTTTTTGATGGCGTTGCCGAGTCTGAACGAGTCCGTCAGGCGGGTGATTTCGCTTTCGATGCGGTGCATCATCTCCCGCAGGCGTGCACGGTCGGCGAATTGAACGTCTTCTTCCGAAAAGTCGAGTTCGAGTTCGAGGAGCGAGGCCAGTTGCAGCAGTTCGTCGCGCAACGCACCCAGTGCCGCCGAATATCCGCCCCGCATCTGGGTCGAGGCCATGGCGTGCGAAGCCCGGGAATCGGAGGCGATCAGATCGGCGACGGCTTCGGCCTGCGCGAGGTCCATCCGGCCTGCGAGGAAGGCCCGAATGGTAAATTCGCCCGGTTGCGCCATACGAGCGCCGGAGCGAAGCAGGAGTGCGATGATTTCGGAGACGATGTAGGGCGATCCGTGACACGATAGCTCGACGGCATCTTCGCCCGTGTAGGAGTGCGGTGCACGATAGATGGCCGCGACTACGTCGTCGATCGTTCTGTCCCCGTCTATGACTTCGCCGTAGTGCAGGGTGTGCCCGGCGGCTTCGGCCAGCGGTTTGCGCCCCCGAAAGATGCGGTCGCAGCAGGCGATGGCTTCGGGACCGCTCAATCGGATGACGGCGATGGCTCCGCCCGAAGCGGTGGCGGGAGCGACGATGGTATCGGTCGATGTGTTCATCGGACGAAGATTATCGGCGGATCGGGATCCTGAGCCGTTGGCCTTCCCGCAGCTTGTTGGCGTTTTTCAGCTTGTTCAGCTTCATGATTTGTGCCGTAGTGGTTCTGTAACGGCGGGCGATCGCACCCAGCGTATCGCCTCGCTTGACCGTGTAGGTGGTGTATGCGGGGGTGGCGTCCGCGAGTTTCTTCTTTTCGATGTTGGCCGGATTGATGTACTCTTTCAGATAGGTGGAGTCCTTCCGGTGAATCTCCTCTTCGCTGGCGATGTACTGGCAGAGGTAGTGCTGGGGGAGTACCAGCGTGTAGCTTTTGATCGTAGCCGGGATGATGTCCATTTTGTATTGCGGATTGAGTGTCCGCAAAGTTTCGATGGGAATGTCGAGTGTCGAGGCTACTTGTCCCAGGTGGAGCAGGCGGGTGACGCGGATCGTATCGGTCGCCAGCGGCATGGGCGGGTTTTCGCTCTGGATACCGTGCTGCTGGTGGTAGGCATAGGCATAGGAGGCTCCGACGAAGGCCGGTACATACCCGCGAGTTTCGCGGGGCAGGTATTCGTAGATGTCCCAGAAGGTCGTCCCTCCGCCGGCGCGGGCCAGGGCTTTGTTTACGTTGCCCGGGCCGCAGTTGTAGGCGGCGATGGCGAGTGTCCAGTCGTGGTAGATGCTGTAAAGGTCCTTCAGATAACGGCAGGCGGCGCGGGTCGCTTGCACCGGGTCCCGACGTTCATCGACGAACGAATTGATCTCCAGTCCGTAACTTTTGCCTGTCGCGGGCATGAATTGCCACAGTCCGACAGCACCCATCGGAGAGGTGGTCGTGGTCGAGAGAGCCGATTCGATGATCGGCAGGGCACGCAGCTCGACGGGCAGGTCGGCCTTGATGAGCTCTTCCTCGATCAGCGGGAAATAGTAGCGTGAGAGGCTCAACACCCGGTTGATTGTCCCGTAACGGGTATCGACGTAACGGCGGATGTAGTTTTTGACGATCGGATTGAAGGGGAGTTGCACCGGTGATACGAGTGCCCGCAGGCGGTTGGCATAGACTGAATCGGGGGTCGTGTCACTCGAGGAAGCGAGGCTGTCGATGTCGATGTAGTCGTTGAAAAACGTATCGTAGGATTGCAGAGTCTGCTTTTCCCGCCAGAGAGCCACGAGCGAGTCGATCTGGGCCGGGGTGAGATTGCGATTCAGTTCCGGACAGTAAGGCTCCGTTTGCTGTACGGTCGTTTTTTCTGTCACTGTTTTCTCCGGTTTGACCGAAACGGGAGTATGGGTCGATTTCGAAGCCTGCTTTTCGGTCTTGGCTTTTCTCTTGGCACGGCGCTCTTTGCGGCTCTGGGCGGTTGCGGTCGCGCAGCCGAGGAGGATCGAAAGAAAGAGGGTGCAGGCGAGGATCTTTCTCATGATGGAATCAGAAATTCAGGTTGAAGTTGAATCCGAAAGTCGGGCGGTGTCCGCCGACGGTCGGGGAATAGACGTAATTCACCGCCGGCGTGAACTCTACGCTTAAATCGTCCGAAATGTCGTAACTTTTCAGATGAGCGTCCACATGGGCGTCGATGATTTGCAGCACGTAAAGTCCGGCAGTGATGATGATACATAAGTCGCGGTTGCGGCGGTAATTGTCCTTGAGGTTTTTGAGAAATTCCGCTGAGTACTTAGTACCGAATTCGCCCTTGGCTACAGGCGGGTCGGGATGGTGCTCCGGGTCTTTCTGGTGCTCTTCCAGGGCTTTGTCGTAGGCGCTACGATCGGAGTAGGCTTTCTTGAAACGCTTGTAGCCGCGATTGTTCCAGTCGATGGTATAGATCGTGGTTGCCAGTCCGCCTACGACGAAAGGCAGTTTCCAGTAACTTTTGTTATAGACTTGTCCGGCACCGGGGAAGATCGTGGCCAGTGTCGTGGCTTTCTTTACGGGGGAGGCGTCGTAGCGGTAGTTGACCGCCGCATCGCCCAGGAAGTAAAGGTAGGAGGCGACCGTAAGCCCGAGATAGATCTGCCTGCGCGTATTGCTGCGGATCATACGGGACTGTACGTCGTCCAACTCCTCCGTGCGGGCCGTACCGTTTTCCAGCAGGGCGTTGTATTGTCGTTTGAGAGGTTTGTAGGTGTTGTTTTCGTGGAAGAAGAGGGTCAGTCCCGCACCTACCGTTCCGTAGAGGATCGGCAGCTTCCAATATTGCTTGTTGTAGATCTGTCCGAAACCGGGCGCTACCAGCGAGATCCAACTTACGCCCGACAGCGAGATGGTATCGCGCCGGGGGCGGAGGTCTTTTCGGCCTGCGAGCGAGTCGGGCGCTCCGAGTGCTGCGGGCAGGGAGTCGGTTTTCAGAAGCAGGGCCGAGTCGGGGACGAATTGCGGGTGCAGTCTCGCAGCCAGCGAATCCCGGAGCCGCAGCGAATCGATGCCCGAACGCAGCAGCGAATCGCGCAGGGTACTGTCCTGAAGCAGAGAGTCCACCCGCATCAGTAGCAGAGAGTCCGTAAGATGGTTTTTGGCCAGGCTGTCCGGTTTGGGCATCAGACCGCTGCGCACGAAAGTTTTCGCGCTACGGTAACGGTCCAACGGAACTTGGGCCGATGCTTCGCCTGCTCCGCACAATGCGAGAAAGGCGAAAAGCACCAACAGACGGATATATCCCCGGGTGTGTTTCATCTATTTATTGTTGCGGATTTCGGCGGAAGCGCCTCTTTTCTCGAATTTTTCGATGAAGCGGTCGATGTCCCGGTCGTCCGAGAAGTCGATCACGATGCGACCGCCGCCGTTTTTCGAGCGTTTGATGCTGATCTCCTGCGAGAAGAATTTTTCGAGCTGCTCCACCAGCCGCGCATACGATTCGGGATACTCCTCGTCTTCGGCCGGAGCTGCGGGTTTTGCCGCAGGGTCGGTCAGTGCGCGGACCAGTTCCTCGATCTGGCGCACGGAGAGTCCCTTGCGGATGCACTTTTTGAGCAGGCGCAGTTGCAACTCTTCGGGAGCTCCGGCGATCGCTTTGGCGTGTCCCATCGAGATAAGCCCCTCCTTGAGGGCGAGTTGTACTTCGTTGGGCAGTTTCAAAAGGCGCATGTAGTTCGACACCGTCGAGCGTTTTTTGCCGACCTTTTCCGAGAGCGCCTCTTGCGTGAGGTTGCATTCGTCGATCAGCCGCTGCATTCCCAGGGCGATTTCGATGGCGTTGAGGTCTTCGCGCTGGATGTTCTCCACCAGGGCCATAGCATGCAGGTTCTCGTCGTCCACTTCGCGGATATAGGCGGGCAGGGACTCCAGTCCGGCTTTGCGGGCGGCCCGCCAGCGGCGTTCGCCACTGATAATCAGGTAGCGTCCGTCGTCGGTGCGTTTGACCGTGATGGGTTGGATTACGCCCAGCGTGCGGATCGAGTCGGCCAGCTCTTCGAGCGCCTCTTCATCGAACTCCGTGCGCGGCTGCGTGGGGTTGGGGAAGATCGCCGAAACGGAGATCTCCGCCATTTCGGTCATCGGTTTGAGCCTGGCATCCAGGTGTTCGCTCCCGAAAATGGCGTCCAGACCGCGTCCTAATCCCTTCTGTTTCATAATGCTATTTTGCTTTTTGATTGCTTTTGCGGTTGCGTTTCAGGAGCTCCTTGGCCAACGTGAGGTAATTAGCCGACCCGACGGCGGAAGCATCGTACAAGATGACGGGTTTTCCGTGCGAGGGGGCTTCTCCTAAACGGATATTGCGTTGAATTATTGTGTCGAAGGCCAGCTCTCCGAAGTGGTTGCGAACTTCGTTCACCACCTGGTTGTTGAGGCGGTTGCGCATGTACATCGTCAGCACGAAGCCTTCGATTTCGAGCGCCGGGTTCAGTCCGTTCTTGACGATGCGGATGGTGTTGAGCAGCTTCGAGAGCCCTTCGAGCGCGAGGTATTCGCACTGTACGGGAATCAGCACCGTGTCTGCGGCCGTAAGGATATTCACCGTCGTATAGCCCAGCGAGGGGGAGCAGTCGATCAGGATATAGTCGTAACGGTCGCGCACGCTCTCCACGATGCGGCGGATCACGTGGTGTCCGTTCTCCATCTTCGGTAGCTCGGTGTCGGCGGCCACCAGGTCGATCGACGAGGGGAGCAGCCAGAGGTTCTTTACGTCCGGGCTTTGGAGGATTACGTCGGCCGCCGTCTTCGCTCCGGTGATGCACTCGTAAATGCCCTCCAGGTTGATATCGAAGCCCAGTCCCGACGTGGCGTTGGCCTGCGGATCGGCGTCCAGCAGGAGAACTTTCTTGCCCAGCAGCGCGAGCGACGCCGAGAGGTTGATGGCCGTGGTCGTCTTGCCCACGCCGCCTTTCTGATTGGCCAATGCGATGACCTTTGCCATGTTTGCTGATTTTAACGGGTTATAATCGGCCAAAAATACGAATTTTATCGGGAAAAACCATAACGATACCCGAAAAATGCCTATCTTCGAAGCGTAAAACAGGTCTTTATACCGAAGATAAAACATAGAAGCTATGGTACATACCGATTCCACGACTCCGTCCGATGTCCGTCCGCAAGCTCCTGTTGGGGATACTCCCGGAACATCCGTGATCGGGGACAAACGCCGCAACCGGCTCATAAATATCGATTTCCGACCCTTATCGACCTGTTGGCTCTGGTAGGAATCTGGTATTTGCTACAATTCGTCGGACTGCTTGCCGCCCGTCTCGCCGGGTTCGATTTTCCGGACTGGGACTTGTTGCGCGGCAACGTCGCTCCGACGCCCGAACAACAGGACGCTCTGGCGCGTTTTACGGCTTTCACCTACCTGGTGACGATGGGACTGATGATTCTTTTCACGCTGTTCTATCGCCGCTTGCGGCACGGAACGCGCAAGACGCTGCGCTTTTCGGCGCGGGGCCTCAATCCGGTTCTGCTGCTTTGGGGACTGGTGATGATGCTGGCTGCCGGTATCGTCATCGAACCGGTGGTGGAGCTGCTTCCGATGCCTTCGTCCGCAGTTTACGGCCGGGGCTTCTGGGCGATCATTACGCTGGTGGTTATGGCTCCTCTGTTGGAGGAGTTCCTCTGTCGGGGCATCATTCTCGAGTCGGTGCGGGCCAAGTACGGCGTCGTAGCGGCTTTGTTCCTCTCGTCGGCGTTCTTCGCCGTGTTGCACGGACATCCGGCGCTGGCGGTCAATGCTTTCGTGATGGGCCTGATCCTGGGTTTCATCTACATCGAGACCAATTCGATCTTTTCGGTCGTTCTGCTCCATGCCATGAACAACGGCGCGGCTTTCCTGTTGATTATGGTCGGACTGGACGGGGCCACGATACGTTCGGTTATCGGCAGCGATACACTTTATACGATCGTTTACGTCGTTGCGCTCGTGCTTTTCGCCGCATCGGGCTATATGATCTACCGTTTGCTGGCCCGGGTGAAAAAGTTGGATAAAAATACGATCCGGTAACCTGTTGTGACGGTCGGGGGCTATTTTGCGGCGTACCGCAGGAGCGGGATCGTCGGCGGGTATCATGCAGAAGTATTGTCTGTGCCGGTTTTCCCCGGATTATCTGCACCGGAGCATCCGGTTTTTTCGATACGATAAATTAGGGCGTAATGTAATATTCGGGATGCACGGTACGTTAGGTTCGGGTAAAAAGTATCTTTTTTAGACGATAGGATGCGCCTCGGCTTAACTCAAATAAATTTGGTTAGGCTCTCGGCTTTCATTATCTTTGTCCCTTGTAGTTATGAGTTTTTGTGCCAAAATAGGAGCTGTTCTGCTGCTCGTACTTGCGGTAGGGTGCCAGGAAGTGCCCCGCTATTGGGGCGGAGGTCGGGTCGTGTTGGCCGAGGCTGCCGGTAGAAAATTGTACGCGCGAGAGGTTAAGGCTGCGATTCCGAAGGGAGTGGTCGGCGAGGACAGCGTGGCTTTCGTAAACCGTTATGTCGAAAAGTGGGTGCACAAACAGCTTAAATTGCACGAGGCCGAAGAACTTTTCTCCGATGCCGAGCAGGACATCGATTCGCTGGTCGAGGAGTACCGCCAGGCGTTGTTGATCCGTAAGTTCGACCAGCATCTGATCGAGGAGCGCATCGATACGCTCGTTACCGCCGATCAGATTGCTGCCTATCACCGTGAACACGCGTCGGATTTCAAGGTCAATCAAACCCTGGTCAAGGGGCGGATCGTTCGCTTCGACGCCAACAACCGGCAGGCGCCGAAGCTGCGCAAGTTGATGACGCAGCCCGGCTCATCCCGGCAGCAAGAGTTCGCCGACATCTGTACCAAGAACAATTTCGTACTGAACGATTTCTCCTCTTCGTGGGTGACCTTCTCCGAGTTTCTGGGCTATCTGCCCACATTGCGCAACCAGAGTTACGACGCCCTGCTCTCCTCGCGGGCCGTACAGGAGATGAGCGACGGTCATTCGCGCTACTATTTCGAAATAAGCGACGTGCTTCGTCCGGGCGATCCCGAACCGCTGGAGCGCAGCGAGGCGATCGTGCGCCGCATCCTCTACAACCAGCGGCAGAACGAGATCATTCGGGCCTACGACGAGGAGGTTTACCGAAAAGCGGTCGAGGAGGGGAGAGTGAAGATCCATGAAGAAGAAAAAATAGAGAACTGATGAGCAAGAAGATTCTGTTTTGCGCAGCGTTGGTGCTGGCGATTTTTGCAGGGGCCGCCCAGAAGCGGCAGGTGATGCTGGACCGCGTGGTGGCCGTCGTCGGCGGATCGTCGATCCTCTGGTCGGAGGTGGACGAATATGCGGGCGAGCTGGTGGAACAGCGCCGCCAGCAGGGTTACACTTCGGACCGCGATCCCCACGACGAAGCGCTCGAACAACTGCTGATGCAGAAGCTGCTGTTCAATCAGGCGCTCATCGATTCGGTGGATGTCAGCTATTCGGGCATCGCACAGCGGGTGGAAGCCCATTTGCAGGCGCTCATCGACGATGCGGGTTCTATCGCCGCGCTCGAAACCAAACAGCATATGCCGATCTTCAACGTGCGCGAAATGCTGCGTCAGCGTTACGAGGAGCAGGCATACGCCCAGGCTATGCAGAGTTCCGTAGTAGGGAAAATCAAGGTGATTCCCGGCGAGGTGGAGCGTTACTACAAGAAGACCGATCCGGACAGTCTGCCGACTATCCCCGAACAGTACGTTTATGCCCAGATCACCCGTTTCCCGGCGTCGATCAAGGAGGCCAAGCAGCGCACCAAGGAGCGGTTGCTGGATATGCGCGAGCGCATCATCAAGGGGCAGACCCGTTTCGACATCATGGCCCGCATGTATTCGATGGACGGTTCGGCTATCAGCGGCGGCGAACTGGACCCCCAGCCTTTGGACGGGTTCGTGCGGCAGTTTGCGGACGCATTGGCCGATCTGAAGCCGGGGCAGGTTTCCGAGGTCGTCGAAACGCAATACGGTTATCACCTGATTCAGTTGATCGACCAGAAGGGGCGTATGTACCATGCGCGTCATATCGTGTTGCGACCCTCCTATACGCTCGAGGAGCTGGCGGCTCCGGCCCGTATGCTGGACAGTATCGCAAACCTGATCCGTAAGGATTCGATTACTTTCGAGGAGGCGGCCCGGAAGTTTTCCGACGACGATAATTCGAAGATGAACGGCGGCGTGGTGACCAACCACGATTTGCTGGAGGCGGCGCATTACTATGAGGCTGGTGCGACCGAAACACGCTTTCTGAAGGAGGATTTCGGCCGGGCCGGTGGCAAGAGCCTCGACGACTACAATGCCCTGCGCAATCTTAAGGAGGGCGAAATTTCCGACGCCTATCAGACCGAAGACTGGATGGGCAACCAGCTCAGCAAGATCGTCAAGCTCGTGAAGGTGATCCCTCCGCACAAGGTTTCGCTCAATGAGGACTATATTCGCGTCGAACAGCTGGCGCTGAACGCCAAACGCGAGAAAGTGTTCAAGGAGTGGCTCGACAAGAAGATCGAGGGCATGTACATTTATATCGATCCCGAATTTCGGGACGGAGAGTTCGAAAATAAGAACTGGGTAAAATAGAGATCGTCCGATGCCGAAGGGATTGCGAAAAATAGTGTGCGCACTGCTGGTCGCAGGTGTCGCCGGAGGTGTGATCCTCGCGGGGAACAGGCCGCTGGCCGTTCCCGTTGCGGGTGTTCATACCCCGTCGGCTCCGGGTGCTCCGGCCCAGGACCCCGAGTCGAACAAGGTGGTCGATTTCGTCGCCGACCGGGGATATCCCATTCCTTACGGCGATACGACCGCGACGGTGCTCGTAGGGCATTTCGCGGCCCAGCACAACGGGGCGGTCATTACCTGCGACAGCGCGATCCGCTACAACGACAAGCGCATCGAGTGCTTCGGCAACGTACTGATCAATAAAAAAGAGACATACATTTACGGCGACCGGGCCGACTACAACGGTGAGATCAACGAGGCGCGGGTCTATGCTCCGCTGGTGAAGGTCGTCGATGGGGATGCGACGCTCTATACTTACGATTTCCGGTTCAATACGCTGGACAATATCGGTACTTTCAGCGGAGGCGGTATGCTGACCAACCGCGAGAATCACCTCGAATCCGACCGGGGCTACTATTATGCTGATACGCACCAGATTATCTGTGTGGATCGTGTCGAGATGCGCAACGACAAGTACGAACTCAAGGGCGATTCGGTGGTGTACGATACGGATACCGACCAGGCTCATTTCTTCGAGCGAACCAACATCTGGAACGAAGGCGGCGATTACATTTATGCCGACCGGGGACGTTACGAAAAGCCGCGCGAGCTACGTGCTGACTCGCAACGGGTATGTGATGACCGAAAAGCAGGAGCTGTGGAGCGACAGCCTCGACTATTACCGGGAGTCCGGGCATGCTCTTTTGTTCCGGAATATCCAGATCGACGACGCCGAGCACAAAGTGCTCGCTTTCGGCGATTACGGCGAATATTGGAAGGAGCCGGGCAATGCTCTGCTCACGCAGCGACCTTCGGTGGTCAGCTACGATACGAGTCAGAGCGATTCGCTCTATATGTGTGCCGATTCGATGTTTCTTTATACGATCTCGAAGAGCGAGCAGGCACGTGCCGATTCGTTGGCGAAGGTGAAGGCAAAGGCGGCGGCATTGGCGGCAGATTCTCTGGCCGGCTCTAAGGGGGGACCGTCTGTGGATTCACTGGCTGCGAAACCGAGTGCTGCGGGTCCAAAAGCCTCGCAGGATGGATCGCAGGCGGATGCCGCTGCTCCGCAGGCTGCGGCCGGAGCCGTCGAAACCTCGTCCGAAACTGCGGATGCCGGTTCTGGTTCCGCTGCAGAACCCATAGCGGCTGTTCCGGCTGAAAAAGGAGGAACGGGGGGCGATTCTCTGGATGCCGCCCCAGCAATAGATACGCTTCTTTCCGACAGCCTTGATCGGGTGGGGGGCGGAATGACCCCTGCCGATTCCGTGGCCGCCGTTTCTGCGGTGGATACGCTTTTTTCCGACAGCCTTGCGCAGGCCGGTCCAAAATCGCTTCCTGCGGATTCTTCCGTGCATATTCTTTCCAAGCGGGAGCGGAAAGCCCAGGCCGACAGCTTGAAAGCTCAATTGCGGGCACAGGCCGACAGCATAGCGTCCGTGAAAAAGGCGCAGGCGGCAGCGGCCCGCAAGGAGAAGCTGGCGCAGATCGCCAAAGCACGTCAGGCTCGGGCTACTGCCAAGCTCGACGCTGCGAAACAGAAGGAGGAGGCATTGCGCAGAAAGAACCTGGAGCGCCGCGCCGAACGTATGGAGAAAATCTGGGCCAAGCGGCGTGCCAAAACCGGGAAGGCGATCCTGAAAGGCAAGCTTCCGGCGTCGGCTCTCGATTCGCTGGTCGCCGACTCCCTGCGGGAGGCCAGGGCTTTTGCCGCGTTGGATTCTTTGTTCCGGGACTCTCTTGCTGCGGATTCGCTGGGACGCGATTCCATGCAGCTCGATTCGCTCAAGGCCGGGGTTGCGGCAGCGGACTCTTTGCGGGGGGATTCGATCGCTGCACCTGCTGGAGATTCCCTCTACCGGTTGGTCAAGGGGTATCGCCGGGTAAAGATCTTCCGCAACGACTTCCAGGCGGTCTGCGATTCCCTGGTGGCCGTTTCCACGGACTCGATGATCCTGCTCTATATCGATCCCGTGCTTTGGAATCAGGACAACCAGATCACTTCGGACGTGATGAAGATCTATACCGAAAACTCCAAACTCCAGAAAGCGGAATTCGTCGGCCGTCCGGTTATGTCGAGCGAGATCGACACGATGACTTACAACCAGGTGACGGGCAAGCTGATTACTGCCTATTTCCGCGATAACAAGATCTATCGCAACGACGTGGACGGTAACGTGCAGACCATCTATTATATGCAGGAGGACGATTCGCCCGAACCGGTGGGGCTGGTTTCTATCCAAAGCGGTGCGGCTACCTACTATATCGACAACAATACGGTCGAAGGCATTACCTACCGCAATCAGCCGGTCTTTTCGATCTTCCCGATGGATAAGATTCCGGAGACGCAGGCTCTTTTTCTCGAAGATTTCAAGTGGGAGGGACACCGGCGCCCGGTGCTTCGGGAGGTTTTCGACCGGACGATTCGCCCTTCGGAGCGTGCGGAGAAGAGTGCGCTGCCGCGACCCGATTTTCCGATCACGCGCCGTATCGAGGAGTATAAAACGTTGCTCATCGAGTCCGGAACCTGGGTGGACCGCGATGACAAGCTGACGCCCGAAGCGCTCGAGTGGCTTCACTGGCTGGGGTATTGATCTCAGTCATACGGCTCTCTTTGGGCTTTCGGATAGGATATAATCGGCCCTCCCGGATTCATCCCGTCAGGTAGAATCCGGGAGGGCCGGTTTGTCGGGTCGGTGAGAAATTCTTTCGTTTTAGGCGGAAGAGGGGAAGATATGCGCTATTTTTGTTCTCCGAATCAAAAGACCGTGCTTCGGACGCGCCGTATTGTCGAGCTGCGGAGCGGTCCGAAGGATGCGAAAGTTGCGAAAAAGGTTCCGTACCTGGAGTGCGGAGCCGTCGGTAAAAAGAGTCGATTTATGAAAAAGAGTTTGATCGCCCTGGCTTTCGGCACGTTGGCTCTCGGCATGGCCGAGTTCGTCATGATGGGGATTCTGCCCGATGTGGCGAGGGATTTGGGCGTTTCCATCCCCCGGGCCGGGGACCTGATTTCGGCCTATGCCATCGGGGTTTGCGTCGGGGCTCCCGCGACGGTGCTCATTGCACGTAAGCGGGCGTTGAAGGGGATTCTGCTCGCTCTTGCCGCTCTTATTGTTCTGGGTAACGTCTGCGCTTCGCTGGCACCCGACTTTTGGGTGCTCTTGGCGATGCGGTTCGTGTCGGGCCTGCCTCACGGGGCTTTCTTCGGGGTAGGTTCGATTGTTGCGGAGCGGGTGGCCGATCCGGGACACAAAACCCAGGCCGTGTCTATCATGATCCTCGGGATGACTGTCGCCAACCTGTTCTGTGTGCCGTTGGGTACCTATTTGGGCAGCTATCTTTCGTGGCGGCTGGCTTTCGGGATGGTCGGGCTGTGGGGAATTATGGCTCTGCTGCTGATCGCCCGCTGGGTGCCTGCCCTGCCGGCGCTGCCCGATACGGGATTGAAGGGGCAATTCCGGTTCCTCGGTTCGCGGGCTCCCTGGCTGATTTTGTTGGCTACGCTGCTGGCCAATGGAGGAGTTTTCTGCTGGTACAGCTACGTGACTCCGACCATGACGCGTGTGGCGGGCATCCCCGGGCAGGCGATGACAGCCGTGATGATGGTCGCGGGGCTGGGAATGCTGGTGGGTAATCTCGCGGGCGGGCATCTGTCGGACCGCTTCTCTCCCGAACGGGTCGCCCGTTTTATTCAGGGGATGATATGTCTGTTGCTCGTAGGGATCTTCTTCGCGGCTCGGATCGACTGGCTCGTGATTCCGCTGATGTTCCTGACGACGGCTTCGCTCTTCGGGGTTTCATCGCCCCAGCAACTGCTTATTCTGGAGAATGCGCCGGGCGGGGAGATGCTCGGCGCCGCGTCGATCCAGATCGCGTTCAACCTCGGTAACGCTTTGGGCGCCTACTTCGGCGGTCTGCCGATCAGTTTCGGTCTGGGGCCTCAATATGCCGCCCTGCCCGGTGCGGCGATGGCCCTGCTGGGCTTCGTCATGTTCTCCGTCTATTGCAGTCTTTACGGTCGGAATAAAACTCATAGAATATTGTCGGAAAATGAAATGCGCGGATAATCGGGAAGAGCTGTTCCCGGTGGTCGATGCTGCCGGACGTGTCGTCGGCCGGGCCACGCGGGGCGAGTGCCACGGCGGGTCGATGCTGTTGCATCCGGTGGTGCACCTCCATCTGTTCAACTCCCGTGGGGAGCTTTACCTGCAAAAACGTCCGGCGTGGAAGGATATCCAGCCCGGACGGTGGGATACGGCCGTAGGCGGCCATGTGGATTGGGGGGAAGAGCCTCTCGTTGCCCTGCGGCGCGAGGTGCGCGAGGAGGTCGGCGTGACGGATTTCGTGCCGCAGCACGTGCTGACCTACCTGTTCGAGTCGGAACGCGAACGGGAGTTGGTCTATGTCTATAAGACGGTGTACGATGGGCCTGTCGTACCGAGCGGCGAGTTGGACGGAGGCCGCTTCTGGACACTGCGCGAGATCGCCGAAGGAGTGGGCGGCGGGATCTTTACCCCCAATTTCGAAGGCGAGATCCGCCGTGTGGCGGAGCTGCCGGATGTCGGGCGTTGAGTCCCCGGTTCCGTTCGCTGCGCCTCTTCGGAACGCAGGGCGGTCTGCCGTCCGGCGACCGCTAAATAAAGCACATGATCAGAATCTGAATGATGATGACCCGCAGGAACATGCATACGGGATAGACCGTCGCGTACGCCACGGCCGGATGATCGCCGGGGATCGAGTCGTTGGCATAGTTCAGCGCCATCGGGTTAGCCATGCTGCCGCACATGATGCCGGCTACCTGTCCGAAATCGAGTTTGAAGAACCGCAGCGACAGGGCGGCTACGATAACGATGGGGACGAACGTGAGGAGGAATCCCAGTCCGATCCAGAGCATTCCTTCGGGGCGCATGATCGTTTCGACGAAATGGGCGCCCGCTTCGAGCCCCAGGCAGGCCAGATAGAGCGACAGTCCCAATGCCCGGAGCATCAGGTTGGCGCTCAACGTGGTGTAGGTGACGATGTGGATGCGGGGGCCGAAGGTCCCGATCAGGATGCCGAGGATGATCGGGCCGCCTGCGAGTCCCAGTTTGACGGGGAGGCTGATACCCGGTACCGCGAAAGGGATGCTTCCCAGCAGCAGGCCCAGGAGCAAACCGATGAAAACCGGAATCAGGTTGGGTTCGTCGAGCTGTTTGACGGCATTGCCGAGGATTTTTTCGACGCCTTCGATCGCCTGCGCTTCACCCACTACCGTCAGGCTGTCGCCCAGTTGCAGCGTGAGATCGGGCGTGGCGAGCAGTTGTACGCCCGAACGATGCACCCGGCTGATGTTGATGCCGTACAGGTTTCGCAGACGCAGCGAGCTGAGTTTGCGGCCGTTGATTTCGGGGCGGGTGACGATGATCGACCGGGAGATGAGCTGGCTGTCCAATGCGTTCCAGTCGATGTCGTGCGTATTCCAGTCTTTCTGTACCCGCTCGCCGAAGAGGAGTTCCAGTGCCTGCACGTCGTCCGGCGAGGTGATTACCAGTACCAGATCACCCGATTCGAGGGTCGAGTCCGAAGTCGGAATCGAAACCTGCCCGGCACGCCAAAGGCGGGAGATGACGAAATGGTGGTGGCTGTATGCCGCGACGTCGCGGATGCTTTGCCGACGACGCCGGGGTTGGAAATCTTGAATTCGACGATGAAGATATTCTTTTTATGTTCGGCGTCCGGTTGCGGAATGTCCGAGGGCCGGGCGAAGAGTTTGCGTACGGCGATGATGCCCAGAATCACGCCTACGACACCCAGCGGGTAGGTCAATGCACAGCCCAGCGTGGCGTTGTTGCTGTCCAACTGCATCTGCGAGAGCATCTGTTGTGCCGCACCGAGCGCCGGGGTGTTGGTCGTGGCGCCGCACAGGATGCCTGCCATGTCGCTCATGGGAACACGGGCCGCATAGCCGAGCCCTACGGCCAGTGCCGAACCTGTCAGGACGATGAGCGTGGCGAGCGAAACCAGCCGGATGCCGCCCGAGCGGAGCGAACTGAAGAAACCGGGGCCGACCTGCAATCCCAATGCATAGACGAAGAGTACGAGCCCGAAACTTTCGGCGAAAGCCAGCATCGAAGGATCGACCGAGAGTCCGAAATGGCCCGCTGCGATGCCGATGAAGAAAACGAACGTCACGCCGAGCGAATTTCCGAAAAAACGCACTTTGCCCAGCATCATGCCGAACACCGAGATCAGCGAGAGCACGACGACGGCTTGAATGGCCGAATGTTGGGTAAAAAGATCCGTAAACCAGTCCATTTTGTTTCGTTCCGGGATTGTTCCGGCTGCAAAAATAGCTGTTTTTTCCGAATGGAGATGTGCGGATGCCTCTTTTTGCCGGATCGCAGGAATGAACGGGCCGAATATCCTTATTGCCAGGGACGGGCGTATCCGTCGGATCATTTCCGGGGAGAGGGTGTATGGCGCCTTGTCGGGAAGCGCTCTCTTCGCATTTTCGGAGTAGGCCGGCCGGCGAGTTCGCGGAGCGTGTCGCCGTTGGCGCGGAGGATGGTCAGGATGCGCTCCTCGGAGAGAAAGAATTCCTCTTCGGAGAGGATTTTCAGGGTGTCGTCGAAGCGCAGACGCTGCGTTTCGGTCCAGTAGTGATAGCGGTGGCAGAGCATTTCGTCGCGTCGGGCGATCAGGGCTTTGTTGCGTCCTCGGGGCATGTCGTGTGTTTTTTAGTCGGATGAAACAGTGTCATTGCCGTCCGGAAGAGTCCGGCGGCAGGCGGAAATCGAAAAAATAGAGAAAGGATGGGCGCCCGTTTCGGGAAACGGGAAGGGCGCGTCTGCAAATATACGCTGACGAAAAGGCGAAGTCAAGAGGTCGTCGTGTTTTTTTGAGTTTTCGAATTAAATATTATTCGTATACTTGCACCCGCAAAAGGTATCCGTATGTTTTTTCGAAGCGTGCGGAGTAATAGGGAATCCGGTGCGAATCCGGAACAGTGCTCGCTGCTGTAAGTCCTGTTTCCTTTCGGGGAATAGTTCGATCGCTCTCTTTTGCCACTGGCCATGAAGCCGGGAAGGCGCGACGGACGGGATGAGTCAGAAGACCTGCCTTTGCACGAAGATTTTACACCTGCGGGTCACGGGATGGAATCACGAATGTCGGTTGCTCTGTTTGCTCGATTTCCCCATTCAGTCGATTTTTCCGGACCCGGTGTTGCCATGAGTCCCCGAAGCGTATGCTTTGCGGCGATCTTTCGTACAGGAGGAAACATACAATTTATTAAATAATAAAAGATTATGAAAAAAAGAGTATTTTTGGCTTTGCTGGCTGCGGCTGCGGTAACTTTCGTCGGATGTTCGAAGGACGACGACGGGCCGGACGAAGGACCCCAGACCTATACGATCACTTTCGAGGGCGACGACTGGTCGCCGCTGGTGGTGGCGAACTATAACGGCGGTAAGGCGATGTCCGTAGTTTACGAAGATAAGGCGTACACCTGGACCGATCAGACCACGCAGCTGACTTCGCCCTGTCCCGAAGGTTGGGGATACCCGTTTATGGTATCGTCCTACAACTCCAAGGATATCGAGAAGTTCAACACCTATGAGTTTGACCTCTACCTGTACAATGCACAGAACGAGGATGCTACTACGGGCGGCGGCCACGACGGATCGGATAATTTCCTTATCGGTTACGGCAACTACGACGAAGCGCACCCCGACTATGGCGACAGCCGTCCTATTTTCGCTTTCCCCGACGGTGTAGCGCGTACGATCCAGAGCTGTTACATCAATTCGACTTGCTATTTTTTGAGTGTGGCGGCCAAAGGCAATGCCCTTGCACCTGCGCTTGAGGAGGGTCAGGATGTACTGATTCATGCTACGGGTTACGATGCCGCAGGTAAGGAGACCGGCACCGTGACGATGACTTTCGCATCGAAGGACAAGCTGATTAAGGAGTGGACCAAATGGGACCTCTCTTCGCTGGGCAAGGTGGCGAAGGTTCGTTTCAATATGACGGGCGGCCCCGATAACGGTTATGGCTTCTCGATGCCGGCCTATTATGCTCTGGATGACATTACGATCGAGCTGTAATGTTTTTCCGGAGAGTTTCCGGACCGATTTCGGCGATCGTTTCCGACTTGCGGAAAAGTCCGTGACGGACTGCACCGGGCGGAGGCGACGACTTTTGAAGATAAATCGTTTTTGTGTGCGTCGGCAGGGCGGGTTTCCGCTCTGCCGCGTGCCGTAAACGCGAATATATGCAACGTGCTATGTGGTTTTTTCGAAAAGATATTTCCCGTTTTGGGCGGTGTTTGCGGCGCTGCTGACGACCGCCTGCAACAAGGACGAAGTGATTTTGGACGACCGGGATCATGCTCCCGTCATTACGCTCGACAGCGAGTCGGGGGTTTATACCGTCAAGATGGGCCGGGAGCTGACCATCGCTCCTACGGTGGAGTATGCCGAGGGAGCTACCTACTCATGGATCGTCGATGGCAAGCTGGCAGGTTCCGAACCGACCTATACGGCCGTCTTTACCGAACTGGGTGAAGTGTATATCACGTTCCGTGTCGAAACGGCTGCCGGAAAAGCTGAAGCGGAGCTGCGGGTGGATGTGCTGGAGCTTACTCCGCCCGTCATTTCGCTCGCACTGCCTGCCGAGGGGCTCAAGGTTCTGCCGGGTGTCGAATATACCTTCACTCCCGATATTCAGCATTCGGACCAGGAGGACTTCCGCTGCCGGTGGCTTTGTGCCGGCGAGGTCGTTTCTACGCAGATGAGCTATACCTTCCGGGAAGAGGCGGTGGGGAGCTACCCGATCCGTATCGAGGCATCGAACGACGACGGAACCTCCTTCAAGGAATTTGTCGTGGAGGTCGTGGAGAAGATGCCTTCGGAGGTCCGCTTCGAAAAGCTCTCTCATTACTGTAAAACGACCGATCGGAGCACGTTCGTCGGCCGTGCGGTCTATCTTGCGCCGTCGCTGGCTTATATCGCCGATCCGCAGTTCGTCTGGTCGGTTGATGGGGAACCGGTCGTAGCCGAAACGGGTGCCGTGTTTAAGTTTACACCCGACGGGCCGGGCGACTATACCGTTCGGGTCGATGTGACCGAAGGCGGCGATGCTTCCGAGCGTCTTACGCGAAACATCGTCCGAGGGGTTGCTACGCTGTCTGCCGAGATCGTCGTTCATGCCTTTGCGGACGAGGAGCAGCGCCGACGCCCGGCGAGTGTGGCGAGCAGTCGTTTCCAGCATGCGGTTTACGAATTTCTGCCCGCTCCCGGGCAGTTGGTCGGCGAAAAGACCGAAGCCGGATATACGGGCAACGAGCGTACCCATGAAGATGCCGTGGCTTATGCAGCCGGGAGGCTGGAGGCGCGGAGTTATGTTTCGCTCGGGGGATTCGGCGGTTATCTGATCGTCGGGTTCGACCACAGTATCGCCCGAATGGAAAGCGGCTATGATTTTTCCATTGAGGGGAATGCATTCGACACCAGCTCGGAGCCGGGCGTGGTGTGGGTCATGCAGGACGTGAACGGCAACGGTGAGCCCGATGACGAGTGGTACGAGTTGCGGGGCAGCGAAACGGGTAAGGAAGGGACTGTTTCCGGTTATGCCGTGACTTATTACCGCCCTGCCGGAAGGGGGATGGACGTGCAGTGGACCGATTCGGAAGGTCGCAGCGGCACGGTCGAATACAGGGGTGAGTTTCACGACCAGGATTTCTATTATCCGGCTTGGGCCGCCGATACTTATACGTTGCGCGGTACGCTGCTCGAATCTCGGAATATGGTCGATGACAGAGGGTTTTGGATCAACCGCCCTTACGAGTGGGGTTATGCCGACAATTACGGAAGCGACTGTCTTGCGGGTGGCGATGCAATGGACGGAAAGGGACAGAGCAACGGATTCCGAATCGCCAATGCCATGCAGCCCGACGGAACGCCTGTCGAACTGAAGTACATCGACTTCGTCAAAGTACAGGTGGGGGTCAATGCCAAGAGCGGTCCGCTGGGCGAGGTTTCGACCGAAGTTTTCTCCTTCGCCGATCTTTCGATCGCGGAGTAAGGCTGCGGAACGAATCCGCCGGATTGCCTCTCTTTTCCGCTTGGGACAGGAGAAGAGTTGCCCGGAAACATCTGCAGAGAGAGAATCTACATCGACAAGAGAAGTTCCCGGAAACGCAAATCGTTTCCGGGAGCTTCTCTCTTGTACTGCTTGCGGTCGGAGTCTTCGGGTTCCGCTTGCCGCTTAAAGTGTCAGGGGGAAACCCGCGTAGAAATCGAGGATCTTGGTACGGAATATGAATTCGTATTTGGCCTGGATCTGGTCGGATTCGGCCTTCTGCATGCGGGTCCTGGCGTCGTTGTAGTCGAAGGTCGTCGAGCGGCCCGCAGCGTATTTCTCGGCTTCGTACCTGAAGGCGACCTGTGCGGAATTGAGCGCTTTTTCCGCCGAACGGTATTTCAACAGGCGGCATCGGCCTGGTAGTAGGCCGTTTCGATCTCTTTTTGCAGGGTTTGCTCGGCTTCGGTCAGGGCGAGCTGCTGGCTCCGCACGCCCAGTTTGGCCGTTCGCACGCTGTTGCGGGTCGCCATGCGGTTGAAGATGGGGATGTTGATCGCCACCCCTACGTATTCGGTGCTGTTGTTGCGGAACTGGCGCCCGAAAGCGGGATTCACCGCACCCGTAGCGAACGAGTGATAGACGTTGGTGCCGTATCCTCCTGTCAGTGTGATCTGGGGGTAGTAAGCCGCACGGGACATCCGTACTGCCCGGAGAGCCTGCTCGAGGCGGAAGCGCTCGGCCTGTATGCGGGGTCGGTTGTTCAGCGCGTAGGAGAGCACTTCGGCCGGGTTACGCAGGTGACGCATCGACTCTACGGTGAGGCTGTCGAAAGTCGGGGCGACTATGTCGAACCCTTCGGCACTCGTCCGGTTCAGGGCCTGGCTCAGGGCCAGCAGGGAGAGCGAGAGGTCGTTGCGGCTTTGGGTTAGTTTGTATTCGTCTGCCGCCAGCAGGGCTTCGTTTTCGTAAAGCACCGACTCGGCGACTTTGCCCGTTCGCACCTGTTCCCGGCTGCGTTCCACCTGTTGTGTGCTCAAGGCGAGCGCTTGCTCTGCGACGTCAACCAACTCCTTTGCGACCAGCACGTCGAGGTAATACGACATAATATTGACCGATACGTCTTCACGAATCCGGTCCAGGTCCTGGGCCGCGGCTTTCAGGCTCAGCTTGCCCGCTGCGATTTCGTGGTTGATGCGTCCGCCCATGAAGACCGGCAGCGAGGCCGAAACACCGAGCGAACCCGACACCTGGTTGTTGTCGGCGTAGGTGTTGTTGCTGATGAGGCTTCGTCCGAAGCTGAAGTTCGTACCGAGGTTGGCACCGAGGTCGGGCAGGCGGCTGTGGCGCGAGGTGTTGAGTTCGACGGAGCGCTGTTCGACTTGCAGCGCCTGTTGCTGGATCTGTATGTTATGTTCGTGGGCGTATCGGATGCAGTCGTCCAGGCTCCAAGGGCCTGCTTCGGGTGTCGGAGTCGGAATTTGGGCCTGCGCCGTGCTGCCCGCGAGCAGCAGTGCGATGAAAAGAGTTCCGAATTTCATGGTGGCAGGGATTTAGATGGACTGTTGTTGGAGGTTGCGGACTTTGTCCGTTTCGGTGACGCCGGATACGATTTCGATGTTCACGCCGTCCGACAGACCGAGCGTTACGTCCCGTTTCTCGAAGGTTTGTTCGGGGCTCTCCTCAGGACTGGTGAGGATATAGACGCAGGGCTTGCCCTCTTCGAACTGGATGGTGCTTTCGGGCAGTGTGAGAACACCTTCGCGGCTGTCGGTCACGATGCTGGCATTGGCGCTGTAACCTGCACGGACGAAGACCGATTCCGGGATCTTGGCGGCGGCCTTCACCTCGAACATGATGATTCCGTTCACATCGGCGGCTTTGGGCGAAATGTACTCCAGCGTGGCTTGGAGGACGGTACCCTGCATGGCACCGATGGTCAGCACGACGGGCATGCCGGCGTGCAGGCGGCCGATGTCGGTTTCATCGACATTGCCCCGGAAGAGCATGTCGCCCATGTCGGCGACCGTGGCGATCGTGGTGCCGTCGTTGAAGGTATTGGCCTGGATCACCGAGTTGCCGACCTTGATCGGTACGTCGAGGATCATACCCGTGATGGTGGAGCGTATCTGGGTGTTGCTTAAATCTTTGTATCGGTTGGTAATACCGGTTTTGACGATTTCCAGGTTGTCTTCGGCATTCTGGAACTCCTCTTCGGCCTGGCGCAGGGTGGTCTGCCCCTTCTCGAACTCCTCCTGCGATACCACGCCTTTGGCATAGAGGGCTTCGGTGCGTTCGAACTCCTTGCGGGTCTGGTCGAGCGAGAGCCGGGCCACCGTCACGCGGGATTCGGCGGCATTGAGGGTTCCCATTTCGGGAATGACCTTCACCGTAGCGATGACGTCGCCCTGTTTTACACGGTCGCCGGCCTTGCAGAGCACCTCGGAAATGATACCCGAGATCTGGGGCTTGATGAGCACCTCGTCGCGGGGTTCGACCTTGCCCGAGGCGATGACGTACTGACGGATCGTGTCATGCACGGGGGTTGCGAGGGTGTAAACCACCTTCACGGGGCGGGTTTTGTTCCAGAGGAAGACGAACGTGCCGACGAGCAGCGCGAGGAACAGGATGCCCAGGAAAATCTTCAGAAACTTTTTCATATTATGTCGGTTTTTTGCGTTTGTTGCGAGTTTCGGGGTTTATTCTTCGCGGATCGCGTCTACGGCTTTGATCCGCAGTGCCCGGGTCGCAGGGATGATGCCTGCCAGCAGGCTGCCCAGGACGAGGATCCCCAGCGCGAGTATTCCCATACCGAAGGAGATCTGCCATGAAATATCGGGCAGGTGTTGGTCCATCTGGGCGGCCCGCGCGTAGAAACTGTCGGCGATGGAGAGAACGCCTACGCCCGCACCGAAACCGAAGATGCCCGCGATAGTGAGGATGAAGCTCTCGGAGAGGATTTGCGAAAGGATCGTCAGGGGCGAAGCGCCGATGGCGCGGCGGATGCCGATCTCCTGCGTGCGTTCGCGTACCAGCACCAGCATGATGTTGCTGATGCCCACGATGCCCGCGAGCAGCGTACCCAGACCTACGATCCACGTAAGCAGGGAGATGCCTCGGAAGAGCCCCATGATCTTGCCGAAGACCTCGGAGGTATCCTGAAAATAGATCGCCTTCTTGTCGTCGGGAGCGATCAGGTGCCGTGCGGCGATGCTTTGCCGGCACTCCTGGATCACCTCTTGGGTCGGTTCGTCCGCATATCCGGTGAGTGCCAGCATGTCGATCGTCCGTCCCAGTCCGTACATTTGCTGTACGAGCAGCGCCGGGATGACGACGGTCCGCTCCGGGTCGCTGAAGGCCATCATACCGCCCAGGGGTTTGGTAACGCCGACGACCGTGAAGTAGGAGCTGCCGATCTGGATCGTTTTGCCTGTGGGATCTTCTCCGCCGGGGAAGAGGTCGCGCCAGACCTGAAGCCCGATTACGCAGACTTTGCGCTGGCGCAGTTCATCGACTTCGTTCAGGTAACGCCCCATGAGAATCTGTTGGGGGGCGATCTGCTGCATGTCGGGCGAGTAGCCCATCAGTCCGAATTCGCCTTTGTGGTCTTGGTGGCTCATGTTGCGTTGATTGCCCCAGCAAACAGCCGAGATGTATTCGATGCGGGGCAGTTTCCGGAGCGCTTCCAGGTCGTCCCAGTCCAGTTCCCAGCTGCGGCCCGTAGGCATACCTTCGTATGGGACGGAGGTGCGGTCGGACATGATGAAAATGGCGTTGGTGGCCGTGCCGCCCAGTTGGGCGCGGAACATGCGGCCCAGCCCCGTGCCGGCACCCAGCAGGACGATCAGCATGAAGATACCCCAGAAGACGCCCAGCGCCGTCATGATGCTGCGCCTGCGGTTGCGGGAGATCGTCTGCCAGATTTCGTTCCAGCGATCCGTATCGAAAAATCCTGTCATAGTTTGGTTCCTTTTCTTTCTTCCGGGTGTCCCGGGCTCGTTGTTGCTGTTCTCTTTTCGGTCTGTCGTAGTTTCGCGGCTTGGCCGCGTATTCAATTCTTACCCACCCCTCAATCCCTTCATCGGGAGGGGACTTTTGTCGTCCTTCGGACTCCGGGGTGCTTCCTTATCTGTTCCCCGGTCGTTGTGGGATTCGTTGTCGCGCAGTTATTTATTGTGCCGCAGGGCATCGACGGTCTTCAGTCGGGCAGCCCGGCGGGAGGGGATGTAACCTGCGATAAGTCCGGCCAGAACCAGGACGATCGTCGCGCTTACCGCTACCGAGAGGTTCAACGTCGGATTGACGAAGATGTTGAACGTGTTCTCCCCACCGGGCGGAGTTTGTGTCATGAGCTTGTTCACTCCTTCCATGGCGAATACGCCGAGCACCATCCCGATATAGCCGAATGCGGCGGTGATCATCACCGATTCGGTCAGGATCAGTCGGATGATCGACGAGGGTTTGGCCCCGAGCGCCTTGCGAATGCCGAATTCAAAGGTGCGCTCCTGCACCGTTACCAGCATGATGTTGCTCACGCCCACGATGCCTGCGAGCAGCGTTCCCAGACCGATGATCCAGATGAAGAGGTTGATGCCGCCGAAGACGAGCATCATGTTCTTGTAACCTTCCATGCGGTTGTAGATCCAGACGGCGCTTTCGTCGTCGGGCGCGAAGGTGTGTTCGGCGGCCAGACGATTGCGGAGCCGCTGTTCGAATTCGGCCATTTTCTGATCGGTGTCGATGTCTTTCACCGAAAGATAGGTCTGTCCTACGCTCGGATCGCTGTGGTTGAAGAGCAGTTGGGCGGTCGTCAGCGGGATGAAGGTGAATGTGTAGGAGCCGAACTGGTCCATCTCGAAAACACCGATGATGCTGTACGATGTTCCGTTGACCAGGAGGTGCTGTCCGACGGGACTTTGACCGTGAAACAGGACATCCCGCACGTTTTTATCCACGACGATCACCTTGCGCCGCTCCCGAAGGTCGGTATCGTTCAGGAAGCGTCCGTCGAGCACCCTGACATTCATGATTTCGCGGTATTCCGGGTAGCTGCCGACTACGGCCGCATTGTTCAGAAAGTCGCGTCCGTGGGAGAGGTTGTATTGTCCCGGTCCCTGCACGCGGGCGGAAACCTTGTCCACTTCGGGAAATTCGGTGCGCAGGATCTCCAGGTCGCGGTTGGTGATGTTGATGCGCCGCCACTTGTCGTAGCCCTTGTAGGGTTGCGAGGTCCAGCCGCCGTTGATGATGACCGAATTGACGGCCATCGATCCGAAATTGGAGAGCGTGCCGTTTTTCAGTCCGTTGCCCGAGCCGAGCAGGATGACCAGCATGAAGATGCCCCATGCGACCGAGAAGCCCGTGAGGAACGTGCGCAGCTTGTTGCGGCGGATCGACGCCCAGATTTCCAACAGCAACTCTCTCATGGCCGGAGGTTTTGGATCGAACCGATCACGCCGTCCTTCAGGTGGATGATCTTGTCCGTCTGGTCGGCGATCGACTGTTCATGGGTTACGCAGATGATGGTCATGCCCGTCCCGTTTACCTGCCGCAGCAGGTCCATTACCTCCTGCGAGGTTTTGCTGTCCAGGGCGCCCGTAGGTTCGTCGGCGAGGATGATCTGGGGCTTGTTGATCAATGCCCGGGCGATGGCCACGCGCTGTTTCTGGCCGCCCGACATTTCGTTGGGCATGTGGTGGGCCCAGTCGCGGAGCCCCAGTCGGTCGAGGTATTCGAGGGCTTCGGCATTGCGTTTGCGGCGCGAAACGCCCTGGTAGTAGAGGGGAAGGGCGACGTTCTCGACCGCGTTCTTGTAGTTTATCAGGTTGAACGACTGGAAAATATAGCCGATCATGTTGTTGCGGGCAGCGGCGGCCTGCGTCTCGCTCAGGTGTTTGATCAGGCGCCCGTTCAGGAAATATTTGCCCGTGTCGTAGTCGTCCAGGATCCCGAGGATGTTCAGCAGGGTCGATTTGCCCGATCCCGAGGCCCCCATGATCGAAACCAGCTCGCCCTTTCCGATTTCGAGGTCGATGCCCTTGAGTACATGCAGCGGAGCGCCGTTGTGGTAGGTCTTGTTGATGTTTTCGAGTACAATCATATCGAGAGGGAGTGATCCCGTTTTTTTATGGTCGTTGATTTTGTTCGCTGTTTTTGTTTCGGCGTATTTCCTGTTGATCCGTGAAGTGTTCCTGCCGGTCGAAACCGAAGGGTTCTGCGGGGTGTTTCCTGTGCCGGCGTTATGTAATTCCTCGACTTTTGGAAACGCTTGCAGGCACTGCGTCCGTTCTTATCGTTTGTTGCGATAAAGATAGAAAGTATATTTGTGAAAAACAAGAAAAATTTATCGAAAATCAATAAAATTTTACCCCCCCCCGATATATCGGTCGAGAGGGGGATTTTGTGTGGAAAAAAGACCGTCCCATCCTCTGAAAAAGGAGGCGGGACGGTCTTTAGTTATTCCGCATACACGGTTATTCCGGTTTCGGCAGGAGTCCTGTTTTTTGATATACCTTATAATATATGGATCTTGCGAGAAAATCACTTCCGCGCAGAGCGGACAGGCGTCCGCGAACGATTCCTGCACATGGAGTCGAGGAGCCTATTTGAGCCGCAGGAACGAATAGCCGAAGCGTTCGCAGGCGGCTTTTTCCAACTCTTCGCGGGCCGAGGGGTGCGCAATGTCGATCAGGGCGCGGGCACGCTCGGCGAGTCCTTTGCCCAGCAGGTAGGCCGCACCGTACTCCGTGACGACGTATTGTGTCTGGAAACGGGTGGTCACCACGCCGGCGCCGGGCGTCAGCAGGGCCTTGATCTTGGAGTGTCCCTTCGAGGTGGTCGAGGGGAGCGCGATGAAGGTTTTACCGCCTTCGGAGAGGGCGCCGCCGTACATGAAGTCGTGTTGTCCGCCTACGCTCGAGTAGATCATCGTGCCGATCGAGTCGGCGCAGATCTGGCCCGTCAGATCGACCTCCAGCGCCGAATTGATGGCCATGACCTTCGGATTCTCGCGGATGCGGAACGGGTCGTTCGTCCATGCCACGTCCTTCATGATCAGGTCTTCGTTGTAGTCCATGTATTCGTAAAGCCGCTTCGAGCCGAGAGCCAGCGACGCGAGGTTTTTGCCCGGAAGCACTTTTTTCTGCGAGTTGTCGATCACGCCGCTCCGAATCAGGGGTACTACCCCGTCGGTGAGTGCTTCGGTGTGGAGTCCCAGGTGTTTATGATCGCCCAGGGCCGCGAGTACGGCGTTGGGGATGCCGCCCACGCCGATCTGGAGGGTCGCACCGTCGGGAATCAGCTCGGCGATGTAGCCGCCGATCTTGCGGTCGATTTCGTTGGGCTGGGCGGTCGGAAGCTCCACCAGAGGTTCATCGACTTCGACGGCGGCCGTGAGTTTCGAGACGTGGATCAGCGCGTCGCCGTAGGAGAACGGCACGTGGGGGTTGATCTGGGCGATGACGACCTTCGCACATTCGGCGGCCGAAACCGCGAGGTCGGCCGAGGTGCCGAAACTGCAATAGCCCTCCTCGTTGGGGCGCGAACAGTTCAGCAGCGCTACGTCGATCGGGATGATCCCCTTGCGGAAAAGCCCCGGAATCTCACCCAGAAAAGCCGGGATAGCCTGTCCGTACCCTTGAGCGATCCAGTTGCGGACGGAGTTCGACACGAAGAGGCTATATACGAGGAAACTGTCTTTGTATTCGGGCTTGCAGTAGGGCGCTTCCTCCCGTCCGATGGCGAAAGCCGAATAGACCTTCACCCCCCGGAGTTCGTGTCCCCGGTCGGCCATCGCTTTCACGAGCACTTCCGGAATCGAAACGCTTCCCTGAATATAAACGCTGTCGTTGGATTTGATGAGCTTCGCAGCTTCAGCGGCAGTGGTGTAGTTGATCATGGGTTTGGTTTTCTATGTCGTTTCCGGCAGTCGGTCGGTGGATGGAAAATTCGGCACCGTCGTCGGCCGGAGACGGTAGGTTTTGTCTTTTTTGTTGGTTATTTGAAGGAGCCGAATTTATTCGGCTCCTTCTCTTCGTCGGGTGTGAACGGTCGTTCCCGGAGTCCGTACCGGATTCTTTGCTCCGGAGTGCAGCTCCGGGACGATTTCACAGCGACCCGGAGCTGCAATGCCGGATTTATTTCCGGGCGTAGTCCTGCGCGAAGTCGCGGAGGCGCCGGTCGAGCAGGTCGTACTGCTCCTCGCGGTTCATCTGCGACACGCAGACACGCACGCCGTTCTGGAGGCTGCCCGTCGAGGTGAGCGAGATCGCGCAGATACCGTAGCGCAGCAGCGCGGCCACCAGGTCGGAACTCGGCATCGAACCGTAGCCTACCGTGAAGAAGAATCCGTCGCTCACGTGTTCGTTCTGGTCTTTGTCATAGACGATGTGTGGAAACCGTGACGCTCGAAGAGCTCCTTGACGCGGTGAGCGCGGTGTGCGTATTCGCGGGTGTGGGCCACGAAGTCCAGCTTGCCGTCCGCCGCCGCTTTGAACATGGCCGCCAAAGCGTATTGAGCCGAGTGACTTGCGCCTGACGATGCGGCGTAGAGGAATGTCAGGGCGTAGGATTCGGCGAAACGGCCGATGCCGTAGCGCTCCTTGAGAGCCGGGTAGAAGCGGTTGCGCAGTTTGTCCGAGATCGCTGCGATGGCGATGCGCTGACCGGCGTAGCTGAAGATCTTCGAGCCGGAAATCATCAGCACGTAGTTGTCCGTGTAACGGGCTGCGGTGGCCTGGAACGGAGCTTTGAACGGATGTCCCAACTCCTTGCGGAAGTCCATGCCCATGTAGGCCAGGTCTTCGAGAACGATCGTGTCGTACTTGGTTGCCAGCTCGCCGATGGTGCGCAGCTCGCTCTCTGTGAGGCAGATCCACGCCGGGTTGTTGGGGTTCGAGTAGATGATCGCCGCGACGTTGCCCTGCTTGAGATAGCTCTCCAGCTTGGGACCAAGTTTCTCGGCGCGGAAGTCGTAGATGTCGAACGATTCGTGCTTGATGCCCAAGATGCGCACCTGCTGGCGCTGCACCGGGAAGCCCGGGTCGATGAACAGAATGGTGTCTTTCTTGGGGTCGCACTGCGAGCAGATCTGGAACAGGCAGAAGCCGCCCTGCATCGAACCGACGGTCGGGATGCAGCCCTCGGGGGCGACGTCGATGTCGAGGAAGGCCTTGACGAAGCGCGAAGCCTCGCTCTTGAGCGGGGCGATGCCCGTGATGCTGGGGTAGATCGAAGCCCGTCCCTGGGCGAGGGCCTGCTGTTCGGCTTCGACGCCGACAGTCTCCGGCGGAAGGCCCGGAACGCCCATTTCGAGGTGCAGGAATTCGGTGCCCGAGTTCTTCTCGAGGGCGCCGCCGACGGCTCCGACCTGACGGATCGTGGCCTGTGCGAAGTTTTCGATGTCCATGGCGGCGAGCTGCTCGTCGAACATCTTCTGCGGAATGAGAGCTGCCATTACTTGCGGTGTTTTTGTGCGTATTCGTATCCGGCGCGGAATGCCTTGAGGTTCATTTCGACGATCTGCTCGCCTTTGCGGGCGAAGATGCTGCGGATGCCCGCCTCGAACTTGTCGGCGTCGAGCCCCAGGAAAGGAGCGGCGGCGCCCAGCAGCACGATGTTGGCCGCACGGGGCGAGGATTGCTCCTTGGCGATGGCATCGACATCGATCAGGATCGCATGTTTGCGCTTCCCGAGTTCAGCCAATACGGCCTCCGGTTCGGGGTAGTTGTCGATGTTTACGAACGGCGTGGTGTTGGCGATCACCCAGCCCTCCGGATTCAGGTAGGGTACGTAGCGCAGCGCCTCCATCGGTTCGAGCGAGATGATGATATCGGCCGCGCCCTGGGGGATCAGGTCGGAGAGGATCTCGTCCGAACTGATGCGCAGGTTCGACTGTACGTCGCCTCCGCGCTGGCTCATGCCGTGTACTTCTGCCTGTTTGATGTGGAGTCCCTCCTTGAGGGCGGCGGCTCCGATGACGGTGGCGATCGAGAGGATGCCTTGTCCTCCCACGCCGGAAAGTATGATGTCCCGTTTCATGGTCGTACTACTGTTTTGCGTTGTGGCGTTTGGCGGTCTGGATGCACTCGCGGCGCGGGATGATGACCGAAACCCCTTTATATTCGATCTCTTCGCGGATCGTGCGGCGGATCTCCTCCATGTTCTTGGGCAGGGGTACTACGACGCGGATGTGTTCGGGTTCCACGCCCAGTCCGGCGCAGATCTGCTCGAGGCGTCCCGTGCCGGCCGAATCTTGGCCGCCGGTCATGCCGGTAGTGAGGTTGTCCGAGATTACGACGGTGATGTTGCTTTTTTCATTCACGGCATCCAGCAGGGCGGTCATGCCCGAGTGGGTGAAGGTCGAGTCGCCGATTACGGCTACCGAAGGGAACTGTCCGCCGTCGGCAGCGCCCTTGGCCATCGTGACCGAAGCACCCATCTCTACGCAGGTGTCGATCGCCCGGAACGGGGGCAGCGAACCGAGCGTATAGCAGCCGATGTCGCTGAAGACCTTGTGATTGGGGTAGTGCTCGCGCAGCACGTCGTTCAGTGCCGTATAGACGTCGCGGTGACCGCAGCCCTGACAAAGGGCCGGGGGACGGGGCATGGTGAGCTGGCTGGCCGCCTCGCTCTCGCGGCGGGGCAGACCGAGGGCGCCGCGTACGTTGTCGGGCGTGAGTTCGCCCGTGCGGGGCAGCTCGCCGCTCAAACGTCCTTTGACCGGAATCGGAGTACCCAGCAGACCGCGGATCATCTCCTCTACCAGGGGCTGTCCCTCTTCGACGATCAGCAGCGAACGGCATTCCGAAGCCATGCGCTGTACGAGTGCCGTCGGCAGCGGGTATTGCGAGATCTTCAGCACGGGGAAGGGGCAGCCTTCCGGGAAGTTTTCCATAATATAGTTGTAGGCCAGACCGCAGGCGATGATGCCCATGGATTTGTCCGGTCCGTCGATGTAGCGGTTGTGGCGCGAATGTTCGGCCTCCTGCTCGAAGAGTTTGTTCTCCTCGATGAGGGTTTTGTAACGTACGCGCGAGTTGCCCGGCATGAGGATCCACTGGCGGGGCCGCTCGGGGTAGTGGAGCGTGTTTTGCTGGCGGGGTTCGCCGATTTCGACCACGGCCCGCGAGTGGGCCATGCGGGTCGTCACGCGCATCAGCACCGGAATCTGGTATTTCTCCGAGAAGTCGAACGCCTCGCCGATCATCTCGTAGGCTTCCTGTTGCGATGCGGGTTCGAAGCAGGGAATCATGGCGAATTTGGCGTAGAAGCGGGAGTCCTGTTCGTTCTGCGAGGAGTGCATCGAGGGATCGTCCGCCGCTACGACCACCAGGCCGCCGTTGGCGCCCGTCATAGCCGAATTGACGAAAGCGTCGGCGCAGACGTTCATGCCCACGTGCTTCATGCAGACCAGGGCCCGCTTGCCGACGAACGACATGCCGAGGGCCGCTTCCAGTGCGGTCTTTTCGTTGGCCGACCAGTTGCAGTGGATGCCGCGCTCGCGCGTTAGGGGGTGCATCTGGATAAATTCCGTGATCTCCGTAGAGGGGGTTCCGGGGTAAGCGTACACGCCCGAAAGACCGGCGTTGAGGGCTCCCCATGCGATAGCCTCGTCGCCGAGTAATAATTCTTTCTTTATCATGGTGTCTGTTTTAGGTTCATTGCTGTTTTGAGTTCCGTTTCCCGCCTCGTATAACCGAACGGGCTTGGTGGTTATATCCTCGGCTCTACGAAACAGTTCGTTTTTACCGTTGTTTTCCGCTTTGGCAGAGTTCGAACACCTCCGATTCTGCGCTCGGTTTATCGAAAGCGTTGATTTTCTTTCGACTATTTTTCGCCTCGGCAATCGAAACGAAGGTTTCATTGCGCTCGGCTTAAGGAAGCAACTTAGGTTTCTGACAAATTTAGCGTTTTTTTTTGAAATATCTACTGTGACGGTGGTTTTTATTCCGGATTTTCGGTAATACGGCAAAATTGATGACGATTCGGAAGTAAAAGGTCCGAGCTCTGTTTTTTGCTTTCGCCGGATGAAGCGTGGGAAAAAAGCCCCCTTCGAAAAGGGGGCTTGATGAAGATTCCGGGAGAACCGGTTGCCGGTCGAATCGTGGGTTTGAGATGCGATCGGACCTTCGGTTGCCGGGGTTGTTTATTGCACATCGACGAACGGTCCGCAATAATAACCGTTCATTTCGTTGGTCGCTTCATAGAAGGCCAGCGCGATCTTTTGCTTTGCGGTGGCTCCGTGGATGGTACTCTTGGTGTTGTCACCCTGGTTGTCGTAGGTTTTGCCTGCATATGCGATGGACAGTATTCGTCCGGCATCCTTTTCGTTGGCAAAGGAAACGAGCAGACCGTCCAGTGCCTGCGGTGCGGCTTTGATGGTTACTACGCCCTCCGCCTGCCGGATTTGCTCCAAATCGGTCAGACCGGCCTGGGGTGCCAGATAGATCGTGTAGTAATCGTCGCTGCGGCGGTCGATGACGGCGGATTGGAGTTCGACCGGGTCGTTCGTTCCGACCGTATAACTGTTGCCGGAGTAGTAGGAGTATAGTTCGAACGCCCCGTCCGCATACCCTTCGAGGTGCATATCATGAACCTGCAGATCGAACGAGATTCGGTAGTTGTCTTGCAGGGCGTATTTGTAGAGGGTGATGGTGCCCGTCGCGCCTTGAAGGTCCGTATTGGTGACGGTAACCGACTTTTGTTGGGCAGGATCGACGATTTCGAGTTCGAACAACTTGTCGATCCGGGTGATGTCGATCGGAGTTTTAGCCGTCGCCAGGGCGTTGTCGAAGCGGATTCGAACGTAGTATTCATCCACCTGGTCGATCAGCGCTCCCATGACGGGGCTGGCCGGCGAGAGATGGATTTCGGAAATCGTTTCCTCTTCGAGCGGTTGGTAATAGGCGCTTCCGAGCGGAGTTTTCAGGTCGTTGAGGCTGATGAAGCTGGTCCGCTCGGCGTCCTGCTGGTCGTAGGTGCAGGTACCGTAGATGCGGAGTTTCTTGCCGGTTGCGGCCGAGGTCATTTCGGCATATCCTTCGATCTTGTCCCCGTCGCGGGTGACGATGAAGCCGCCGTCGGTGATTAATGAATGGTAGTCGATGGTCACCATCGAAATATCCGATGCGATGGGGTGTTGGAACGACATGGAGTTGAGCAGCGAATACCGTTCGGACGCACTCTTCATGTTGATCGATTTATTTAGCTGGTTCGGCGTGAAGCTGAGGGATATGTAATCGTTTTTTCCGCCGTTGCCATAGAGCATGTCCTGGTAGTTGTCGTATCCTTCGAGCGGGGAGATGAAGAACCAGAGCCGATCGGTTTCCTTGTAGAAGAAGACCGATTTGGCGGCGATCCGCTGGTCGCCGTATTCGATGAACGGCTCCTCTCCGGAAGGTACTTCGAGTCCGGGATCCTGCGTGTCGAGCGTTCGGAATTTGTATTCGGTAGAAGTGAGTTCCAGACCGCCTTGTGTAAAACCTGTTGCCACGATCGTATAGTCGCTCGACGGAAGCAGACTGTTGTATGTGAAGGTTTTGGTTTCGGCCGGATCCTGAACGGTCGCTTGAGGCGTTACCGTCGCGGATTTGATCGTATAGGTATAAACATCTACATTTTTCGGCGTGATGGTGAAAGTTACGGTATTGGCTTCGGCCTTGACGTCGGAAATGGTGAGCGTGGCGCTTTCTCCGGGAGGCGGGGGCGTCGTTTCGTCGTCTTTACAACTCTGGAAAGTTCCCAATAGCAGGATGCAACACAGTAAATGGAAGGTTGCTTTACTCAAAGATTTCATAGTCGGATTTTCCTGTTACAATCCAAATAAAATTGGATCAAAGTTTTCGGTTAAATTTGTTTTTATCTTATTTACAGCGTATTGCATTTCTTGGTGAACTTCTCGGCCAAAGGTCAAGGCACGAGAGCCTCCGCCGGCCTTTGATCGAGCCGGTGCGGAGGCACATCGTGCTTAACACCTTTGGCTCTCTCGAAAGCCGAGATTTCAGAACCCGAAAAAATCCTTCGGTAGACAGACTTTCCACAGCGGTCAGCTCTCTGCCGCATGTTCCTTATTAGTTTACAAAGGCCAGAGGAGCAGATTATTTTAAGCGGACGTTAACGCCGCAACAACTATGTAGTATTCTCTCTGGGAAAATCCGTTTACCGGAAGGGTTTCTCTATGACACGATACTATTGACATATTCGGTCTGGTGTTTCAACACGAAGTATAGTCTATTTACCAGTTTGCGGGCGACCTTTACGATGGCCTTGCTCTTGGGCATCCGCTTGCATTGTTCTGTATAAAACAGATTCATCGCAGGGTCTTGACGTACCGCCACCCATGCCGCTTCTATCAGGTTACAGCGCATAACGGCGTGTTTTCGTATGGTAATATCCCCCGTCCCATCTTTCTCTCCGCTGGAGTGGCACATCGGGATCATTCCGATATAGGCAGCCAGTTGTTCGGCATTGCGGAAGCGGGTTATGTCGCATATCTCGGAGAGGAACGCCATTCCGTAGCCTGCCCGAACCCCGGAACGCTCATAATCAACCGCAGCGGTTCGCGGAATCGATCCGTCTTGGCCAATGTCCGTAAAGCCCGTGTCATCTCCAGTTTCTGACGGCGTAACTCTTCCAGATGCCGGATATGAATGTCGAGGGCCTGACGGCCGCTCGGGGTGAGCGTCTCTATCTCCTTCAACCAGGCGAAAAAGCGCTTCGACCAGTTGGAAAACGGAGGGTGAGAAACTCCTGCGGAATCCCGATGCCTAAATACCGAAGTTGAGACTTGAGCCGATTCTTCTGACGGGTCGTGTCTTTGGTTATCGAGTTCTTCAATCTTATCAAGGAACGCATCTCCAACGATACGCTGTCCGGCGTATAAATGCCTTTCAGGCTCGTTGGCTCTTAAACTCCGCGCCAGCTTACCGCTGTCCACGGTGTCGGTCTTACGCAGCTTTTCGCTGCTCTTGGTTGGCACGTCGGCCGGATTGACCACGATGTTGTCGATCCCTAAGGCCGTCAGACGCTCGTGTATCCAAAATCCGCAGAAGCCCGCTTCGTACACCGAGTGATACTCGGCGCCCGGATAACTCCGAGTTAAAAATCCGTACAACGCTTCTGGGCTCGGATGCTGGCTAAACTTCTTCAATACGGAGGTTTCGGACAAGACCGTAACCGACCAACTCTTCAAATGGACGTCGATTCCTACATAAATCTTTTGTCCTCTGAAACTAATTTTTTGTTTCTTTGCTCTCTCATGGCTATCGTCGTTTTAGTTAGTAAAGGTTTTGCAGCTTTTAATCTAACCAAAATCTCGATAGCTTTTTCATTTATCCGCTATCATCGCGGCTTACCCTGATTGTAAACATAGGGATTATTTTAGGGTTGTTTTTTTGATAATTTATGTGCTCGATGTTCCGGTTGTGCCTTTGCCGCTGAAAGCGACGTGTTCCAACCGGCTCTCCCTTCGTCACGGGGACCCCGTGCAGCGAGGTTTTCGGACAGGTTGGGAGTTCTGCGTGTTTGTTTATTTGATTGCTTTTTATTTGGCGCTCGTGGTCAATAATTCCGAAGTGACCGGAGCCGACATTTTCCCGTTGTTATCGACCGGGATGAGGACCAGATAGCTTTCTGCGAAATAGTAGTCGGTGGAGAACGTAGTGTCTTCGGTGGCGGCACGGTATTTTACGCCGTTTTGTTTGCAGATCGTTTCACCGAGATTGGCTGCTGCATCGTAAGGCTGTTTTTCGATCATTGCGTAATAGTAACCTGCGCAATCGGCTCCGGGGTTACGGTTACCGAGGCATAGAAAGATACGCCGTAATTGTCCGTGATCGAATTTACCGCGATGGTCGCCGTCGCAGAGCCGGTAGCTTCGTAGCCGAGGGTTTCGAACTCGACCACCGTCGGAACGCCGTATCTGTCTTCGTTGTCGGCTTCGGGCAGGGCGATCAGTACGTATTGCGTATCGTATGCCAAACGGGATCCGTTGATGTCGTTGTCGCTGTATAGCGTTATCGGATAACCACTCTCTTTGCCGATCAACTCTCGTTGAACGTATGTATCCGCATTGCCGCCGTATTTGCGGTCGAAATCGGCTTTGGTGATGAAGTTGTAATAAGCTTTTTCGAAGCCGTTCCGTTTGACGGAGAAAGTCGCTGAGGTGAACGATGCGGTCTTCAGGGCAATATCGACCGTGAGCGACGTATCGTAGTCGGTGCCTGCGGCTTCCGTGTGGAACTCCTTGTATTGCAGGGGACCCAACTTGCCTTCGGCATCGTATGCGAACGAGAAGAAGTAATATTCGCTGCCCGGCGAAAGCCGGTCTGTTTTCCAGGTGCCTTGGAAGTCGGCCGTGATGTCGTAGTCATAGGTCTTCGCATCCAGTCCGGCCTGGACGAATTGTTCCGGGGTGCCTGCGGCTTCGACGTCGGACTTGGTCGCATAGCCGGCATAGTAGGAAACGACGCCGTCCTGTTTTGTCAGGGCGATCTCCAACTCTTTGCCCGCAACCTGCGGTTCGCCCAGCGTGACAGCGGCCTGTCCTGCTCCGAGTTCGTCGCGGGCGGGGATCGTCAGCGGAATTTCGATGATTTCGCCGTAGTCTTCACAGACGACATCGACCCCTTGCCGGACAACGGAGCGGCGTAGAGAAGGACTTGCTGCGACCGGGTCGAAAGCAGGGTTTTTGTTCCACTCTTCGAACGAGGCGGTTTTGAGGCCCGCTGTCAGTGAGAGGCGACTTCGAGGTAATGGATGAACTGCTCCCGGGAATCGACCTTGAAATGCTCTTCGAAATCGGCGCTGGATTCCGTAAGGTCCGGGTCGAAAATTTTCAGGAAATAGAGCGGGAATTTGCCGGTGTCCACGTCGGCCTTGAGATAGATTCCGTGTGCGGTCGCCACGGCTTCGATCCGTGCGAATGCGGTATAGGCGGGGGTCGTGAACGAATGCGTGGCGGGTTCGGACGGTTCGTCTTTGCCGTTATAGGCTACGACTGTCAATACGTAGTCGGTTTCCGCCTGGAGGCTGCCGACCAGGAAGGTCGATTGCTGTGGCTTTTCGACGACGGTCATTTCGGCTGTTCCGTCGGGGACATCGACCTTGTAGGCGATCCGGACCGCATTGGCGAGTTTCAGGGTGAAGCGGATCGAACTGTGGGTGGTTGCGACCTCTTCGATCGAAACGACGGCGGGGGCCGGTCGGAAGGGCTTCGGTTTTGAATGCGTGGGTGACGGGATCGGCGGCCTGCCCGTTTTTCGTCATATGCGACGGCGGTGATTTGATAGTCGGTCGCCGCCTCCAGGTTGTCGGTTGTATAGGTGCCGCCTTCGGAGCCGTTTACGAACGTAAGTTCGGCCGTTCCGTCGGGAACATCGACCTTGTAGCCGAAGCGGGCTGCATTGGCGGTTTTCAGGGTAAAGGTTACCGAATTATAGGTGGCTTTCACCTCTTCGATGGAGATGGTTGCCTTGTCGGGATCCGGCGTGGTCGGTTTTTCGGGGGTCGTGAATGTTGCGGTGGCCGGATTCGAAGGGCGCTGGTCGGCGTTATAGGCGATCGCCGTCAGCTTATAAGAGGTTTCGGGGGTCAGGTCGGTTATTTCGACCGTTTTTTCTTCGGAGCTTTCTATCGAAACGAAATCGGCGTCATCTCCCCCCCCCTCGATCTCGATCTTGTAAGCCATCGAGATAGCATTGGTCGGAATTAATCGAAAAGAAACGTTGTCTGCTTCCGGGGAGAGCTCTGCGATTTCGATGGTTGCAGGAGGAGCTTCCGTCGAAGTGTTGTCATCGCTGCACGCAGCGAGTACGGTGAGTAAAGTTAATCCAGTTAGGAGAAACTTCAGTTGGGCGAAATTCAACATAACATGATTTTTAAGTTAGTAAAAGAGGAGCGCACTATTACAAATATAATAAAAAGAATTGATTTTGCAAATTTTACCGATTTGTTAAATTGTATATTTTAATATTTGAATTGTAAAATCTGTGGTCTATTCGTAAAATTTTATAAATTCGAAAAGAAGGCGAGTTCGATTTTTTTCGGGATTGTGTATTTAGATCGATTGAACCCGGAATCGCATTGTGCTTGTTGAGTAAGTACCTTGGATTGCATAAAATAAATGGCAGGAAGGGTGAGGGGCACATTGTCGAGTTGCCGTTGGAGAGGGGCTTCGTGCTTCTTTTGGGAAGAATTTGGATGTTTTGGCGATTCGTTTTCAGGTGCTTTTTCGCTGAACGGAATCTCAAAGTTGTTGCTATGATCGGGCGTCGGTACGGACGGATTCCGTATGGATTTTATGGGAGGACGGAAATTTTCCCGGGTGTAAGTCGGCGGGAGTACAAGGCGGAGAAAGAGAGAATCGGCAACTGCGCTATGGTCGTGCAGCCGAAACAAAAAGCGACCTGTCGAAAAACAGGTCGCTGCATTATTTTGTGACGCCGACAGGACTCAAACCTGTAACCTTCTGATCCGTAGGCGTAATTTCGGGGTTTTTTGCTATTTTTTGGTAATTTCTTGTTTGTTTTATAAATAGCTGTATTTCAGTGGCAAATATAGCTATTTTGTTTTACTCTGTTTTTGTTTAGTTTGATTAAATACGTATATTTTGTGTCGAAATTGTGTGTCTAAAAATGAATTTACCCACAAAATGAACTATTCAAAAGACGGAATAACGGTTGCGCCCGTAATAGATACGAGCCACCCGAAAAAGAGAAAGGGAAATACCCAGTAAAAATTGCGTAACCTACCGCCGGGATCGCCGCTACTATCCTACGGGCAAAGACCTGACCCCGGAAGAGTGGGAGATGCTTGGAGCGACAAAGGCGCGTGCCCCTTGTAGCGGTCCGGAAAGACATAGAGAGCAGCTACCAGATAGTGCGAGCAGCCGTTGAGGATTTAGCGGGTAACGGCGGGTTTTCGCTGGATGCCCTCAACGATCGACTGAAGGGGGCAGCGTCCAATACGGTAAACGCGATGTTCCGGGCCAAAATCGCCGAGCCTGGAAAAAGGCCGGGCGCGTTGGCAGTATGCTAGTTTATGACAATGTGCTGAAAGGGCTGGAGCCGTTTGCCGGGGAGCGCATACAGTTTGACGCCGTTACCGTATCGTGGCTGAAACGATATGCAGATTTTCTGGGCAAAAGAGGGGAAGGTGCAAACAACCATATCGATACACCTGCCACCTGCGGGCGGTGCTGAACGATGCCCGACGTCTGGGTATCGTCAAGGAAACGCAATACCCGTTCGGACAGGGGCCGGTATGAAATACAGGAAGGCGGGGGGGCGTTGCCTCTGACGCTGGAGCAGATAGGGCGGATCGCCCGCTATGCGGATGGGGAGCGAAGCGACGGCCAAATACCGGGATTATTGGCTTTTTCCTCTACTTGTGTAACGGGATCAACGTCGCCGACTTCGTGAAATTGCGGTACCGTGATATTGTGGACGGTGAAATCTGTTTCGTGCGTCAAAAGACCGAGCACACGACCAAGACCCGCAAGGGAAATCCGGGTAGTGGTCGTTCCCCAAATGCAGACTATTATCGACCGCTGGGGGCAATCCCCTGGGGCGTAATAACTTTATATTTCCGGTTCTCGACGGGACGGAGGACGCGATGCACCAGAAGTTGAAAACGATGTATTTGACCCGTGCGATCAACAAGCGGATGCAGGAAGTAGGGGGAGCTCGGAATGAGGGGAACATATCGACCTATACGGCGCGTCATTCGTTCGCCACCGTGTTGAAGCGGGCAGGAGCTAACATTGCCTATATCTCGGAAAGCCTCGGACACCAGGACTTGAAAACAACCGAGAATTATTTGGCCAGCTTCGAACGGGAAGAAAGGGAGAAAAAACGCGGCTATTTTGATTCCTGACGGCTGGAAATAACCGCCTGTAAACAGCCGTATTTTTTCGCGGGTTCAATTGTTTGCCTTACGATTTTATAAACGGAGATTAAAAAAATATTCTCCGTTTATTTTTTTTTTATTTATTTTTGTAATGTAAAATACTTTTACACAGCAAATTGATAATTTGTAACGACTTGCGGGAAATAATGTTAAAAAAGTGAAATTTCCCTTTTGAATATTACCGAGGTAAAGCGATTTTTGCAGCAAATAAAAGCAAATAATTTTATCGTATTATATTATGGAGACAAACTTGGTAGTAGTTGAACAGGAGACCCTGAAAGACTTGATTTCGGATGCAGTATTTGCCGCAATGCAGGATTACAAAAAAAGACGTGAGAAAGCCACAGAGAGTATCGCGGATGCTTCGGAGTTGCCCGATGCGATGACCGCCGAAGAAACTCTGCCATTCCTGGCTTCGCTGGGTTATCGGACGACTATGCGCAGTTTGTATATTCTTACCCATAGACACGAAATTCCCTATGCTAAATTCGGCCCCCGTCGTTTGGTGTTCTCCCGGAAGGAGGCTGCGTGAATGGGCGGCGCAGCAGATAAACAGGCCCCGGAACCGGGATGCGGGAAGCCGCTCAACGTATTGCAGAAAGTGCTAACCGTAAATAATCTTATCGGGTATGGTACAGAATCAAAACGCCCCCGGCACTCGAAGCGAGCACGCAGGGGCAAAAAAACTAATACCATAGGGGCTAATGACACTACAAAATGTAAGGTTTACCTCTGTATTTTCCTATCACCAGCAAAGGATTTATAACTTGCTTTCGGACGGTATTCCCCGTTCGGCGGCCGATATTACTATTTTGTTGAGGCTATCCGATCCCCGCAGCGTAATCCGCGATTTGCGGCATAAGGGGGCGTATCGATCGCCGACGAATGGTGCGAGGGCGTGCACGGGGGCCGATTCAAACGGTATTTTATTCGGAAAGGAGGGATGCAATAATGACAAATACGCAACAGAAGAAAAAGCCTAATTTTTGTATTACACAGATTGGGCGGAGCAGCTATTGTCGTTTCCGGCGGATTTGCGGCTTAAAATCGACGATGCGGTAAAACGATACGTACTATACGGCGAAGAGCCGACCGATAGAGATGTTTTGTACTCTATGTTCGGACTTATGTGGGCTCAAATAGACCGCGACAGGGCCAAATATGCGGATGTATGCAATAAAAATTCCGAAAATGCGAACAAACGTTGGAAAAACGAGCGTATGCGGTCGCATACAAACGGATGCAATCGTATGCGCTCGAATGCGGTGGATGCCGATAATGATAATGATAATGACAATGATAAGGATATAGATAAGAAACTCTCTAACGAGGTAAAGAAAGTGCGGACAAGCCGCCGCACAAGGCCGCAAGCAAACGCACGGCGTTTGTTGCTCCGTCGCTCGAAGAGCTACGTGTGTTTGTTTCCGAACAAAAACTGACGAACGTAAATCCCGATGAGTTTATCGACCACTACACGGCTAACGGATGGCGGGCAGGTAGAAACCCGATGAAAGACTGGAAAGCCGCTGCGCGTAATTGGAACCGCCGCACCCCCGAATTTAATACCCCTAAACCCACACAGCAAAATGAAAACAAATTACAGCTCGAACTGCTACGATAACGCCTCACTTGGGGCTGACTTGAGGATCCCGGAATCGCCCGAACTCGAACGGGCCGTATTGGGTGCGCTGCTGCTTGAACCGCAATACGTCGCCGATGTGCGGGGTATTCTTACCTCAACGGCATTTTATGATCCCCAAAATGCGAGGATTTACGATGTTATTTGCAAACTCGATGACCGGGGAATAAATACAGACCTGGTTACAGTTACGCCGGAAGTGAGAAAGGCGGGTATTTCTCCGGATTATCTTGCCGATCTTACGGCGGCCGTCGGATCGGGTACCGAGGTACTGAACCACGCCCGGAGATTGGTAGAGTTTGATATGCGGCGCCGGTTGTTCTTCTTTGGGGCGGAACTTAAAGCCAAAGCCCAGACCGACCCTAATGCGTTGGATTGGGCAATGTCGGGTATTGAACGGATTACCGGCGATGTCGCCCGGATCGCTTCGGCCCGAAGTATCGGCGATGTGATGCAGGATACGCTGACCGACCTGGAACGTCGCCAGCAGGCCCACCAGCGGGGCGAATGCGTGGGAATATCTACCGGTTTGTCCTATATGGACCGTATTACGGGCGGTTGGCGGGGCGGTCAGCTGGTTATCCTTGCCGCACGTCCGGCGATGGGTAAAACGGCCGTTGCGCTTCATTTCGCACAAGCCGCAGCCGGGGCCGGTGTTCCGGTGTGTATCTTTTCGCTGGAGATGCCCGCGACGCAGCTCGGCGGCCGTATGCTGGTGGGGGCTTCGGGGGTAGATGCGAGGGCGTTCCGGTCGGGTGCGGTAAGTACCGAGGATTGGCAGCGCATAGAACCGGGTGCGGTCCGGTTGGGCGAGTTGCCCGTGACGATAATCGATACCCCCTCTATTTCGATGCCCGCTATCCGGGCGCAGTGCCGGGCATTGCAACGGCAGGGGCGGTGTGGTATGGTCGTTATCGACTATTTGCAGCTGACGGCCCCCGATTCCGACAAACGCAACAACCGCGAGCGGGAAGTAGCCGAGATGAGCCGGGCGGCCAAAGTGCTGGCAAAGGAACTCGACGTGCCGGTCATTTTGTTGTCCCAGCTTTCCCGCGAGGCTGAAAAAGACGCCAAACCACAACTGTCACACCTTCGGGAATCGGGAGCGATCGAACAGGATGCCGATATGGTGATTTTTATCGACCGTCCGGCCATACGGAAAGAGGAAACGATAAAAGATCCCGAACTCGGAGAGATTTCGACCAAAGGGATAGGCGTGTTTTATGTCCTCAAAAACAGGGAAGGCGCTACGGGAAGTATTCTGTTTCGCCACAACGAAAGCCTGACCCGGATAACGGACTACGATACGACACCCTCAACTTCGACCGACGGACAAAATGGCCCGTTCTGAAAATAGCCGATTTTACGGCTTTTTTCCTGCCAGGTGGATCAACTATACCAAAAAACGCAAAGAAAATCGAAATTTCATAAACACTCCATGAAAAAACAGACATTTTACCCGCCTTTGCGGGATGAGTTTACGAAGTTCGGCGATAAGTTTGTGAAAATCGCCCATAACGAGGCAAACGGGATGTACTGTTACAAGCGCACCACATCCGACGCCCTGACCTATTACGAAGTGTTCAAGGCACCCGAAGCCAAAGACCGGGACGGAAACAAATACAAACGCTATCCGAGTTCTTCAGATTTCGGTTTCGGTGTGGCCCTTTGTATTCGGGGTGATGAGAAGCACACCGCCGACAAAAATAGCGTTCTATATGGCTAACGGATTCGCCGTCGGGCGTTACCGCGTCGCGGGAAATGTAACTTGCGGGCGTCGGTAAATCGAACGCCCTATGCCTTTGCCCCCGTATCTTGCGCCACAATGGACACCGGAAGAAATCGCCCGGCTCGGTGAGCTGTACCCCGATCACAGTAACGAGGAGATAGCCGCAATAATGGGCCGCACCCCGGCAAGCGTCAAAGTGCGGGCAGTCTGGAACGGGTTCCGCAAATCACCGGCTTACAAGTACAGGGTCAAATCAGGACCCCGGCCCCGCAAGCAGGTCGGATGTATTCCGAACCCCTTGCCGGTTATTGAACGGTTATTAAGAAAACACGGTTACAAATAGCAAACAAAGGACGGACGGAGTTACCCCGCCCGTCTTTCGTTTTTACTGTTTTACTGTCAGAAAGCCAAAGCCCCGGAAAAACCCGATTTTTTACCCCCGCGCGCAAATCGCGATCCCGTTTCCTGAAAACGTTTTCCAAAAATTGCCAAAAAATGCCGGTCCGAAAATATAGCGAACATTAGATACGGCCGAGGGGGTGGGGGCTGTTTACCCCGGAATTGCCCTGTTATCTGCCTCTGATGCGTTATCTGCTGTTGGGTAGTATAATCTATCCACTCAAATAAATAAGCGGCCAAATAGCCGCCTTTGTGTGCGTCGCCGGTTCGATGTGCAGCAACCCCAAAATATAACACTTGATTTGTCCCTATCATTTAATGTAGCATTATTAAGAGCATTAAAAAACTACTACATTTCAATACATTATTGAGAAGTAGTATATAAGGATATTTTAATGTAGCCTATAAGCATTATAAATATTACTTATAGAAGCATTACAAGCATTATATAATACATTAAATACTACATTAAATAAAGTTCTCGGATGTATTAAAGTGTTTGTTTATATGAATACACATATATCACTGTATTTCAATGTGATATATGTATTTGTATTTGATTGCTTTCGGGTGCTTGTGTACGGGTGATGCCGTTTTGGATGGGGTGGATAGTAACAACCCCACAGCCTCAACGACCGGAGCCGGGCAAAGTGCCTGCAATCCCCTTTTTTGATTTTACGGTTTTTCTTCGTGCGGCTGATACTTTCTATGTCCGGCGGGAGAAACGCCGTCAAATGCAAAGCCAATATGAAATACGGGCATTTATCATCGAAGGGTGCAGCGGGTTATTTTTTGCCATCGGTGCGTTTGAACCCTATCGGCTGGCCGACCTTGCGAGCCTGCGGCACCTTGATCGATAGCGCCGCGATAGCCTGATAAATGTTGTCAAGCTCTTTGCGCATATCTTCCGAAAGATCGTTTACCGCTTCGGCATTGTCTTCGTCAGCACGTTCCAACAATGCCAGCCTTTTTGCCCGTATTTCGGACAGTTCCGCCGTTATCTGCGTCGTCGTGGTAATGTAGTTCCGCATCGCCACGAAAGCCCGCATAATGGCTTATATTTGCATTTATTGCAATGTCGCTATTGAGCAAGCCGGAAAGCATTGCTACCCCTTGCTCGGTAAAGGCATACGGCATTTTGTGAATACCACCCCAACCTGATGTCACAATTTGTAGATTTCAAGTTTGCAAATTCCTGATTTGTAGGCTGAACATAAAATCGGCGGGAACCGTTTACTATTCCGTTTTACAGCCTGATTGAGGGCACTTGTTGTCACTTGGTACAACTCCGCCAAATCCCTATCCAGCATCACCCGCTGGCCCTGTATCTCGTAAATCTTACTTTGGATAGGTTGCAGTTCCATAACAGTACAATATTATTTTTGAGAGCCTTTTTTAGCATTCAACGGCTAACAACTTTTTTTGGCCGGTCTGGGCCTCAAGTTCTTTCCGAGCAGCACCGGCAACCTTGCCGCCCCGGTGTGCAATTTGTTTGCTATGCTCAAATGTTTCCGGGCTCTTCTTTTTTGTGAAATCTCGGTTGTTGAGGCTTCTGCAAGCATATTTAGTACTAATTCGAGGTTGGTCATGTTATCCCGCAGGCTCGGTTTTAAGCCCTTTATATTGCTTTTTGTACTGCTTTGTTGATAGACCAGACCAACCCTGTGTAATGACATCGGTAAGGATCGCGTATTGCCGACCTTTTTGTATTCCGCGGCGTTCCCATTCATCGGTGCTCTTTGCGTACCTCGATGGATTTAAGCCTTTGATTTATCCAGTTGGCCGAATAGCCTTTGCTGTGGTAATACTCCATTAGGCGCTCAATACCTTGCTCTGGATCATCGATTTCTTCCAGCCGTTCCCGGCCTAATTGCGCTAACCATTGTTTGAACGGTTCCGCCTTTGGTGATGGGATGGATTGTATCAGCCGGAATAGTTGTTCGACATCGGCCACATCGGTGTTGTAGCTTTTTCCCGTCCGAGGACTTTCATTTTGAGTTGTACGATATTTTTCGTACAACTGACTTCCCTCGGCCAGCAGCTTGCGTTTGAGGTCGCCCAGTATCGGCGAGGGGTTTGCGCTATCTGTTAATACCTCGATAACGTCAATAATGGAGATATACCACTTTTGGCCTCGAATCCCCCACACGGAACGTACCTGCCTATCCTCAAATAGTTTTTATCGCATCTTTCTGTGTCATAACCTTACCCCCTTCCTTGACTTCCAGCACCGTCCCGCATTTCGGGCGGGTGATCGTGTTCGATGGCTGCGGGGCGAAAATCCCCCATGCTGCAACCAATAGCAGCGGCAATACGTTCGAGCACCTGTACCGAGGGGTTCCGTTGATGTGATTACTTAACCCTTCGCGCGTGATGCCCATTCTTTCGGCTACCTTTAACGGTTAGTCCGTTAGCCTTGATTACTTTTTTAATATCCATAATGTAACGGTATAAGTTCACGCTACAAATGTAATCAAATTCCCCGAACGTAATGCGATAGCTATAACAAAAAATATATTTCGTGAAGCAAAAGTTTACAAAATATTTGTAAGTGTGAATTTATTGCATTACATTTGTGTCAGAAATAAAGAACCAATAGTATTACAAACAATGACAACCGACTTCCCACAATCAATTGCAAAGGAGATCGCCAACTACATCAACCACCACTGTGACGGAGTGGATGAGGGCTTCGAGGAAATCGAGTACGAGGGATTCATTTGCTTTTGTGAGCTACAAGGCCGAAATCAGAGAGGATGCCGGGGACTGGACTGGGCCGAGGCTGGACAATAGAGAAAGAGAGTACGACGGTAGCGGCCGTATGGGATGAACAAGGGAACGAATACCCGGAAATTGCAGAGGTTTTGCAAGTGCTGTTAAACTAACGAAGGGAACTGGGCGGCCTCTAACACCGCCCCGACCTGAAACAAGGAAGAACGAACAACCAAAACCAATACAGACAATGAAAAAAACGATTTGCAAACGATTATGCCGGGCGTGGACGATTGCCCGGACAACGGCAAGGCCTTCAATATTCTGCCTTGTCACTTGGGAGCCTTTCACCGCCTGACGCAGCGTATGCGGGCGGGTGTCACTGGTTCGCCTTATGAGAGAGCTGACGGGACATTACGCGGGGGCGGCGGCGCTGTTAAAACGAAGTGGCGGCCACGATCGCGCACCGGCCGACCGGATGACAGGTGCACGGTCAAAATTACGACGTCGGAGTGCCGGCGGCTGGCGTCGTTCGCGGTAGAGAATTTCGTAACGGTTTACTAACAACATATAATGCACTGAAACAATGAAAGACGAAACAACAATCACGCTCCCCGTATCCAACCAGGCGGGGATCGTAATCGTCGAGACCTGTTAGCGGAGATCGGGCGGCGGTTCAATACGGAGAAAAAAATGCGGCTTTCGCTTTTTTTTTTGGTCGATCGGGGGCTGTATCTGGAGTTCCGGAATAACTGTTTGCACGATCCAACGATCAACAAAGGGACGACAATAGACGAACGTGTTAAATAAGAAAAAAACTTTATAAGCAATGACAGTAGAGGATTTGAAAGGGGTGCTCTCTCACAGGTGACCGCCGGATATTTGGGCATATATATCGTATTGGTAGAATTGCACGATGAGATGGCCGACAGATTTTACCAGTATGGAATACGCAGCAGGGAGGCCGACGATATAAACGATTTCTATAGATCCTGATGAAAGCGCAGGATGAAATAATGAAATTATGTAATCAGTCGATAACAGGCAAGTTGCAGCTATTAAGAAACCATACGGAAATATGATGCTTTATTTGTTTTTCGGCGGACGGCCAAACGGTGGGAGTGTTTCCCACCGAGGCCGCAGCCTGGCACAATGCCGCGTATATGCCGGGCGGTGCTACAATATCCGCGAATGGACCAAAGACGGCGAATTTGGACGTTTGACCCTCAACCAACAAATACTATGACCTCAAGAAATGACACCGCAAATAAAGGAAGCAAGGGCGCAAACGACCGGGGCACGGGTACGGGTGCAGGAAGCACGGAGGCCCGGCGAACGCCGATACTGGAGCAACAAACAGAAAGAGGCGGAACGCCGGATATTGTCAATTGCGGGCGCGTATTTTTGCGGATCGCCCCGGATGTAACCGGCGGCAATTGAGCGCAAGTTGTGTGTAAATTGTGTACGACCAAAAACAGACCAGCCACCTACAACGCTGTAAGTGGCTGGTTTTCAGTGTGACGCCGACAGGACTCAAACCTGTAACCTTCTGATCCGTAGTCAGATGCTCTATTCAATTAAGCTACGGCGCCGAATTGCGAATGCAAATGTAGTGTGAAAATTGCTCTTATGCAAATAATTTGTCGTAAAATTTACCAGTCTTTTTTTATTTTATATCTTGGTAAGAGGGGTAATTTTGAATATAATACATTGATAATGTTTGATTTGAGGTAATCTGTGCTTTGTTCGGATTCTTTTCCGGGAGTTTGTCGGTGGAAATATCGTTGCCGGGAAAAGAGGGCATTTGTCGTGTCCGACTGGCTATGGGGACCGGAGATTTGTCATACAAAAATTACCCCCTGCGGGCTGAAATCCGCAGGGGGTAATTCGATGATTTTGCCGGATGCGCTTATTTGACCAGTTCGGCGAGCTTCTCCTTGATTCCTTCGCCTCGCAGGTCTTTGGCGACGATCTTGCCTTCGGGCGAGATCAGGAAGTTGGTCGGGATGCTGCGGATTCCGTACTCTTCGACGATCGGGGCGCTCTTGCCGTCGGTGACGGCGATTACGTTGGGCCACGTCATCTCCTCTTTTACAAGGAATTCTTTCCAACTCTCGGCATCGTTGTCGAGCGATACGCCGTAAATGTTGAATCCTTTGGGGCCGAACTCCTTGAACGCCTCCTTCAGATAGGGCAATTCGCCGCGGCAGGGACTGCACCAGGTTGCCCAGAAGTCGATCAGCACCCATTTGCCGGGGCCGATGAGGGGTGTCACCGAAACGGTTTCGCCCAGGGGAGTCGGGCAGCGCGATTTCCAGATAGGCTTGCCCGATTTCGGTATTTTCCTGGGCGGCGATCGATTTGGCGATGGCGGTCAGGATCTGGGTTTTCTGCATCTGTTCGGGGAATTTATTCAGGATTTCGCGGGCTTCTTGCGGTTCCATTTCGTTATAGAGGTTTCCGAAGAAGTAAACGCCGACCAGGTTGTCGGAGTTGTTGTCCAAAGCGCGGCGCATGATGCCGTTGGCTACCTGGTTCAGCGAATCGAATTTCTCCATGTCGTTTTCTTGCATGGCCACCAGGAATTGTCCCTGAAGCATGCCCAAAGAGTCGTTTATCGGCTGGAAAATCTCGTTCGAGCGGGTGCCGCCGACTTGGAATTGGCCCAGATCCGCAGTTTTAACGTCGATTTTTCCCGGTTCGAGGAAGATGAATCCGATGCCCTGGCGGTGCCGGTTGGTAAGGATGGCCAGGTCCGGCTGGTCGATCGTGCCTTTGATTTTGAACGTACCGTCCGCAGCGACGGCTGCCGATGCGATGGTCGGATTTTCGGGATTGCCTTGCATCAGGAATACGGAGTCCGTGATTCCCGGGTCCAGTTTGCCGGTGATGGTGTAGGTATTGCCTCCGCATCCCACGAGGGTGCCTGCGGCAAGAAGACCTATTAACGCTTTTTTCATAGTGCTGAGAAAGGATTAAAATGATTATTTGGTCGGTTTGTGATTCGTCTTTTGGGGTGTTCGCGGCGTTTGCCGGATTTCGCGCTGGGGATTATCCTTCAAAAACCGTTCCCAGCTCGAACTGCCCTTTGCCGAGGCAGCCTTGCGGCCTCCGCCGAGTCCTTTGAACCGATCTTCGCCGAGGGCGCCGTTCAATGGGTTCGAACTCATGAAATGGTGGCACAGGGCGACGGCCATACCGTCCGTAGCGTCCAGTCGCCGGGGCGGACGTTCGATCGTGAGCATGCTGCTGACGAGAGCCGCGACCTGCTCCTTGGGGGCCGAGCCTCGGCCCGTGATACACTGTTTGATGCGTGTGGGGGCGTATTCGAATACCTGCAGTCCGCGGCTCAACGCCGCAGCCATCGCCACGCCTTGCGCCCGGCCCCAATTTTTGAGCATCGACTGCACGTTCTCGCCGAAGAAGGGCGATTCGAGAGCCACCTCGCGGGGGCGGTATTCGTCCACGAGGGCACCGACCCGCTCGAAAATGTAGCGCAGCTTTTCGTAAGGATCGTTCATCCTGTGCAGGTCGATGTCGCCCAGCACGACCGATCGGACCTCCCGTCCGCAAACCTCCAGCACCCCGTACCCCATGTAGTTGGTGCCGGGGTCGATGCCCATGATGCGGTATGTCGTCGGGTCGGACACGGTGCAGGGACGTTACTTCTCCTTGAGGGCCGCGATCTCCTTTTCCGCCTGACTCACGCGGCGTGCCAGGTCGGGCAGGTTCTTGAAGATGGCCGATGCGCGGTGATATTGCATGCCGGGCAGCGCCGGATAGCCGAAACGTACTTCTCCGTCAGGTACGTCTTTGTCGAGACCGCTTTTGGAGCCGATGCAGACCCTGTCGCCGATGGTCACGTGGTCCGCGATGCCGACCTGTCCCGCGAGGAAACAGTTGTGCCCCACCTTCGAAGTGCCTGCGATGCCTGTCTGGGCCGAGGAAACGGTATTCTCGCCGATTTGCACGTTGTGGCCGATCTGGATCAGGTTGTCGAGTTTCACGCCCCGGCGGATGATCGTCGAGTCGGTCTTGGCCCGGTCGATGCAGGTGTTGGCGCCGATTTCCACGTCGTCTTCGACGACGACGTTGCCCAGTTGCGGAATCTTGTCGAAGCCGCCTGCGGCATTGGGAATGAAGCCGAAGCCGTCGGCGCCGATCACCGCACCCGCATGCAGGATGCAGCGGCTGCCGATCACGCACCCCTCGTAAATCTTGACACCCGGGTAGAGGATCGTTCCGTCGCCGACGGTCACGCCGTCAGCGATATAGACCTGGGGATAGATTTGGCAGTCGGCGCCGATGCGGGCTCCCGCCTCACGATAACGGCGAAATCGCCCACGTAACAATCTTCGCCCAGTGTCGCCCGCTCCGAGATCGAAGCCCGCTCGCTGATGCCCTGTTTGCGGGGTTTTGCGGCCTGATACATTTGCAGCAGTTTGAGCACTGCGGCGCCGGTGTCTTCGACTTTAATCAAGGTGGCGGTCACGGGTTCCGAAGGGGTGAAATCCTTGTTCACCAATACGATCGACGCACGGGTTTTGTAAAGGTGTTTTTCGTATTTGGGGTTGGTCAGGTAGGTCAGGGCGCCGGGTTCGCCCTCTTCGATCGAGGAGACGGTGTGCACCTTGGCCTCTTTGTCGCCTGCGACTTGGCCGCCGAGAAAACCGGCGATCATTTCTGCGGTAAATTCCATCATAGCAATATAGTAATCAGAGGTATTTTTTTATGTCTATTCCTTCGGGCATGAATTCATCGACCGTGCGGCCGAAAGCCAGTACTTCGCGTACGGTGCTCGAGGCGATGTCGGCTACGGGAGCCGGGGTGAAGAGCATCACGGTGATGATGTCGGGATGCAGGCGGTGGTTGGTCGCCTCCATCGTCCGTTCGTATTCGAAATCGGTGGTGTTGCGCACGCCGCGGATGATGGCCGAGGCATGCTGGTCGCGGGCGAAGTCGCCCGTCAGACCGGTATAGATTCTCACTTCGACCCGGGGGTTGTCCGCATAGAGGTCTTCGATGAGTTGTTTGCGGGCTTCGATGCGCAGCAGTCCTGCCTTGGAAACATTGTTGCCGATGCCGATGACGACCTTGTCGAAGATTCGCAGGGCATCGTCCACGAGTGCCTGATGGCCCCGGGTAAAGGGATCGAACGATCCCGGAAAAATGGCGATGGTGTGTGACATTGGGAGCAAAGGTAATGAAAATGAATACAGAATCCAACAAACGGATCCGGGGGTGTTGCCGAATGTATCCGACTTTCTGCAAAAGTAATGAAAATGAGTGCAGAATGAAACGAGCGAACTGTTTTTTATGCCGAGTGTATTCCGATCTTTTGTGAAGGTATTGTAAATAGGGTGGGACAAAGGAAACCTGTCCGGTTTGTATCGGGCAGGATGTGTTAGTATAATTTGTTCAGGACGCGGGCGATACGTTCGGTGATGATTGCGGCGTAGAGTTGCCCTTCGCAGGCCGATAGCGAGGTGAGGCCCCGGTGATCGACATAGAAAATTTCGTCGAAACGGGCAAGTTGCTCCCGGCCGATCTCCAGCTCCAGCAGAGGCAGGCGGGCGGCTTCGACGGCCCGGCATGCCAATTCCCGTTCGACACTCGGCGGGGCGGGCGGAGTATAGACTTTTTCCCTTTCACGGCGAACAGGGGCGCTTCGTCGCATACGTGCACGAATCCCTCGCCGTCGCAGCGGATCACCGCTTGTACGCCTGTCCGGACTGCCGCCCGTTCAATGTCCGCTTCCGCCGCCCGGTTGTCCGCCGTCACCGCTGCCTGCAAAGCCAGCATGCAGGCTGCTTCGCGTGCCGAGGTGGGGTATTCGGGGTAGGGAACGCCGTAGTTCACGACAGCCGCAGCGGGCCGCAGCGACCGCAGGGCATACCCGTCGTAGAAGGATACCGCTCCGGGGATCAGCAGCAGGTCGCCCGCCGGTGTGAAGGCCATGCGTACGAACGAAGAGCCTGCGACGGGGTGACGGTTGGCGTCGAGCAGGGCGGCGATCTCTGCCTCCAGCCGGCGAAGGTCGGGGGCCCAGCGCAACCCGAAAAGCTCTTGTATGTTGCGAGCCAGCAGTTCCGTGTGGCGGTCGAGCCAGAGGGGGCGGCGTCCCCGGACATGAAGCGTCTGATAGAGGTATGTGCCTTCGATGCGGGGCATCGGCTCCGGGATACCGTTGCGCAGCAGGATGCGTTCCATTATTGGAGGAAGATTTTGAGAAGCAGCTCGCGGAGCAGCTCCCCGTCCGGGGCGCCGCCCGCGTTCATGCCCTTCGATTTGGCGTCGTATTCGCGCAGCAGCCCCAGGATGCGGAACACTCGGCGGTTGTCCCACCGTGCCGAGGTCTGCTTCAGTTCGCCCAGAGCGTAGGCGTTGTTCATTCGCAGGATGCCCATGAGTTCCGTGTCCGAGGGAAACGGAACTCCCTTGTGGCGGCTGAGCCACCGCAGGTAGTTGATGCGGAAAATTTCGCGGAACTGATTGAAAAGGGCCAGAATCGTTACCAGCAGGGGGTTGTCTTTGGGGTTGCGGGCGAAATGGTCGGCGATGCGCAGGGCCTGTTCGAGGTTCTGTTCCGTGACGGCCTTGCAGAGTTCGAAGTTATTGAAATCCTTCGAGATGCCGATGTTCTGTTCGATGTGTGCATCGGTGATTTTCTTCGTTCCTTCCGGCAGCGAGAGCAGCAGCTTGCCCAGTTCGTTGGAGATTTTGGCGAGGTCGGTGCCCAGGTGGTCGGTCAGCATCGCCTGGGCTTTCGCGTCGATCGTGCAGCCTTTCGAGGCGACGAACTGCGCGAGCCAGGGGCCGATCTCGTAGTCGCGCGGCCGGACCGATTCGAGCACCGCACCGTGCTGGGCGATGCTTTTGTAGAGCTGCGAACGCTTGTCCACGTTCTTCTCCTTGTGGCAGACGATCAGGATCGTCGTGGGCGAGGGTTTCGAAGTGTATAGCGAGAGTTTGTCGAGGCCGCGCAGTTGCTGCGCCTCCTTGAGAATCACCACCTGGTACGAACCCATCATCGGCATCTGCCGGCAGAGGTTCACCACCTGTCCCGCGTCGGAGTCCCGCCCATAGACGGTCAGCTGGTTGAAAGCCCGTTCGGACTCCTGGAGGATCGTCGAGGCCAGCAGGTCGCAGAGAGCGTCGATGAAGAAGGCCTCCTCGCCCATGAGCAGATAGACGGGCGCGAACTTCCGTCCCGCGATTTCGCCTCGGAGACGGTCGTAGGCCGCCATCGTATCTTTGAATTTTACGCCGCTTTTTCGCCATGGCTTAAATGATCTCTTTGGTGATGCGCAGCACGTTTTCGGTCTCGGCCGTGAGCCGGTAGCGGTCGTCGATGCGCCGCCCGACGAGCCAGACGATCTCATCCCCGGAAAGCAGTACGAACTGCCGTGCCTTCTCCGGCAGCGGGACTTTATGGTCGATCAGGTAGTCGCTGACCTTCTTGCGGCCGGACATGCCGTAGGGAATGAACCAGTCCCCCTCCTGCCAGCGGCGCACCGTGAGCGGGTATTTGAGTTTGTCGGCATCCACCTGGGCGATGTGTTCGGGTACGCCGAAGCCCTGGATATCGTCGATGTCGCGCAGCTCGAAGTAGAGCACCGAGTTGCCGCAGTAGCAGCGCGGGGCGCCCGCCTCGACCTGCACCTGGCAGGGGTCGTCCGCCGGGATCGGGGTTACCATAATCCGTCCCCGGTCGATGTACGCCACGTGGGATTTGGAGTAGAACCGCTTGCCCGTGCCGGAGTTCTGTTCCAGCGCCCTGACCAGGGCGTCCGACACGTCGCCTTTGAACGAATAGGTCGAGTTGAGCAGTTCGAAGATTACGAAATTCAGCGGGAAAGCCCGGTCGATACGGTCGATGTGGATCGTGTCGATCCCGTTTTCGGTGGTGATGACCTCTTCGCGGATGCGCTGGATGCCGTGGTTGATGAAGAGCTGCGCGTCGGTCAGACGGCCGATGTTCTGACGCATCAGGTCGGTGAACTTGGGGCTGATCTCCTTGATGCGGGGTACGAGTCCCAGGCGGATCTTGTTGCGCAGGTATTTGGTCGAGCGGTTCGACGAATCTTCCCGGTAGGGAATGTGTTGTGCTACGGCGTATTCGAGGATGTCCTTGCGCGAAGCGAACATCAGCGGGCGGATCAGCTTCCCGGCATGGGTGGTGATCCCCGTCAGACCCCGCAGGCCGGTGCCGCGCAACAGGTTGATGAAGAAGGTTTCGATCGAGTCGTCGATGTGGTGGGCGATGGCTACCACCGTGTAACCGTGCTCGCGGCTCAATTCGTCGAACCAGGCGTAGCGCAGCCGCCGTGCGGCCATTTCCATCGATTCGCCCGTGCGCTCCATCTCGCCTTTGGTGTCGAAGCGTTTGTTGTACCAGGGCACGCCGTACTTCTCCGCCTCGCGGCGTACGAGTTCCTCGTCCTCTTCGCTCTCCACGCCCCGCAACTGGAAATTGCAGTGGGCCACGCCGACGCGATAGCCGCTTCGCACGAAGAGCGAGAGCATGACCATCGAGTCCACGCCGCCCGAAACGGTCAGCAGGATGAAATCCTCCGGAGCTGCCAGCTCGTTGCGGCGGATGTAGCGTTGGAAATTGTCCAGTAGGTTCATAGGCAGTGCCTTGTCGGTTTTATAATATATTGACTTCGGGTTCGATCTCCACGCCGAAGCGTTTCTTTACCTGTTCCTGCACTTTGCGGGCGAAAGCGACGATCTCCGTACCCGTAGCGCCTCCGAGGTTGATAATCACCAGCGCCTGCCGGGGGTGGATCCCCACGCGTCCTTCGCTGTGGCCTTTCAGTCCGGCGCGGTCGATCAGCCAGCCTGCGGCCAGCTTGACTTGCGAAGGGTCGGCTGCCGGATAGTGCGGCATATCGGGATAAAGTGCCGACAAGCGTTCGGCCTCCTCGCGGCCGACGACCGGATTCTTGAAGAAGCTCCCGGCGTTGCCCGTCACCGCAGGGTCGGGCAGCTTGGCCCGGCGGATCGCACAAACGGCCTCGCGGATGTTGCGCAGCGTGATGCCTCCCCGCGCTTCGACCTCTGCGGCCAGGTCCCCGTATTCGAGGCGGGGTCGGGGCGTGCGGCTCAACGCAAAGCGGACCGAAGTGATGATTACACGTCCCCGCAGGGAGCGTTTGAAGACGCTGTCCCGGTACCCGAACGCGCAGTGTTCTCTGTTCAGGACGAGCGTGTTGAAGGTCTCTGTGCAGAACATCTCGACGCTTCGGATCGCATCCTTGGCTTCGCAACCGTAGGCTCCGATGTTCTGGACGGTGCGGCCCCGACTTTGCCGGGGATGAGCGCGAGATTCTCCAATCCCCACAGTTCGTGCTGCACGGCCCATTCGACCAGGTCGTCCCACTCGACGCCCGCGTCGGCTTCGATCGTCACGCAGTCCGGCTGTTCGTCCACGATGCGGATACCTTGTGCCACAGGGGTCAGCAGTGTGCCGGGATAGTCCTGCGTGAAGAGGACGTTGTTGCCTCCGCCGAGGACGTACCACGGATCAGGCATCCCTTTCTCGAAGAGTTCCTGCAAATCTTCCGTCCGGTCGAACTCGATGAGGCGTGCCGCTCGTTGCGCCACGTGAAAACTGTTGCGCGGGGCGAGTTCGGGATTGTTAAATTCTCGTATCATATTTGCAAAGTTAGGAATTATTTCGTTAATTTGAATGTTTTCGACAAGCGAGGGCAGAACGACTTCACTCGTTCTGCCGGGCGTAGAAAACAGAGAATGTAGTTCGATGTTTCCGATGAGTGAGGCAGGAGAGGACGGCTTTTTTGCCCGGCGGAGAGAAAGGGGCTCGCAATTCGCCGTTTTCGGTCGAGTGATGTGGGGCGTTGTGTCGGGCAAGGAGAACGATCGTTCAACGGTTTCGATCTATGCGAGTGAGAAGGGAGCTTTTTGTAACAGGCGGGTAGGGCGCCGTGTGCGTGAAGAGAAAAACGGGCGGAGTCGCTGTTTTTTATCGCCCGCTTCGTCGGGCGTCGGTCGATGTGGCGCCGATCTTGCTGAAAGAGAATGAATGTGACTGATAAACGGTTTCCGATATGTTTACGAAAGAGGATTTTGTGCAAATGGAGGAGCACGGCCTGACGCCGGCGGCTCTCGAAACCCAGTTGAAGAATTTTCGGGAAGGTTTTCCCTTTCTTCCCGTGACGCGGGCCGCTTCGTGCGGCGACGGTATTCGGGTGCTGGATGCTGCCGGGATCGAGCAGGCGGCGGCCCGTTACGACCGTGCGAAGGAGTCTTTGCGGGTGGTGAAATTCGTGCCCGCTTCGGGCGCCGCGACCCGTATGTTCAAGGATTTGTTCGAGTTCGTCCGCGAGGGGCGCCGTACGGCTGTAGTCGGGGAGTTGCTGGCCAACCGCCGCCGCTTCGCCTTCTGGCCCGAGCTGCGGACGATCGTCGGTGACGATGCCGACGAGCTGCGGACGGTCGAAAATATCGTCGCCGAAGGGCTCCGTTACGGGGAAACCCCGAAGGGACTGGTGTCGTTCCACCGCTATGGGGATGAGGTGCGCAAAGCCGTCGAAGAGCATCTGGTCGAAGGGGCGCAGTACGCCGCCGCCGGGGGCGAGGTGAAGATTCACTTTACCGTCTCGCCCGAGCATCTGACCCGTTTCGAAGCGTTGCTGGCCGAAAAGATACCGGGTTACGAATCCCGTTTCGGGGTCAAGTATCGCATCTCCTTCTCCGTGCAGGACCCTTCGACCGACACGCTGGCCGTGAATCCCGACTGTACGCCTTTCCGACGGGCAGACGGGCGGCTGCTCTTCCGTCCTGCGGGACACGGGGCGCTGATCGGGAACCTCGGAAAGATCGATGCGGACATAGTCTTCGTTAAAAATATCGACAATGTTACTACCGATGCCCGGCGGGGCGATACGGTGCTTTATAAAAAAGCGCTGGCCGGAGTGTTGCTCGCATTGCAGGAGCGGATTTTTGAATACCTCATGGCCCTCGAAGTGCCGGGTGCCGAGTTGGAGCCCATCGCCGCGTTCATCGAGAATGAACTCTGCGTGAAACTGCCCAAGGATTACGGCACGGCTCTTTTGAGGCAGGTGCTCGACCGCCCGATCCGGGTGTGCGGCATGGTGCGCAACGAAGGCGAACCGGGCGGCGGCCCCTTCTGGGTGACCGGGGCCGACGGGTTGGAGACGCTCCAGATCGCCGAATCGAACCAGATCGCTCCCGAAAAGCGGGAATTGATGCGCTTGGCAACCCATTTCAATCCGGTGGATCTGGTTTGCAGCTTCCGTACCTCGAAAGGAGGTCGTTTCGATCTGCAGGAGTTCGTCGATCCCGCTACGGGTTTTATCTCCCGCAAGTCGGACGGCGGACGCGAGTTGCTCGCGCAGGAACTGCCCGGTCTTTGGAACGGTGCCATGGCCCGGTGGAATACGGTCTTCGTCGAAGTCCCCATCACGACTTTTTCGCCCGTAAAGGTAGTCACCGATCTGCTGCGTCCCGAACATCAGGGCGATGAATTTTGAATAAGCCATTGCTCCCTTCGGATTTTCATTCGGAGGGAGCTTTTTTCAAGATGAAGACGTTGGTTGTCCCAAACGATTTTTTTATGGTTCGATCCGAAAAAAAATGCGCCGAATATGCGTGGGTTAAAATGGATTTTATATATTTGTAGGAACTAATTCGGAGGAGTGTGATTTCGGGAACAGTTCCGATGTTTCCGGTCGGAGTCGGGGAGAGATCGCTTGCGATCGAGTCTCGGATGGAGGTGAGGAAGAGAAAGATTCCGGTGATCCCGGATCGAATGCCTGCGGTCGGATTTGCCGGCGGGGAAAGCGGTGCTGTATGCCGTGCGTTTCGGTCGGCGGGGTCGGTGCGGGGCCGGGCTGCATCCCGGAATCCGTGACGCGAGGTCATGGAGTGACGAATAAGAAATTCAAATATAATAAACATAAATTCTTATGGAAAACAAACTTCAACAGTTAACCCAGAAGCTCTACGACGAGGGACTGGAGAAAGGCCGTGCCGAGGCGGAACGTCTGGTGGCCGAAGCGAAGACCAATGCGGCCAAGATCGTGAAGGAGGCCGAGGCGCAGGCTGCGAAGATCCTCGCCGAAGCCAATACCAAAGCACAGGACGTGGAGAAGAACGCGATGACCGAAATTTCGCTCGCGGGCAAGCAGGCCCTCTCGAAGATCAAAGCCGAGATCAGCTCCATGATTATCGCCAAGAGCACCGCTCCCGCCGTGAAAGCCGCGACGCTCGATCCCGAATTCGTAAAGCAGATGCTGCTTACCGTCGCCAAGAACTGGAGCGGCGCCGATTCGTCGAAGAACCAGTTGAAGGCCCTGCTGCCGGAGGCGGAACAGAAGGCGTTCGAAGCGACGTTCGAAGCCGCTGCGAAGGAGCTGCTGGCCGCAGGCGTCGAGGTGGGTTATTCGAAGGAGGTCAGGACGGGATTCAAGGTGGGTGCCAAAGACGGCGGCTACTACATTTCGTTTTCGGACCAGGATTTCGACGCTCTGTTGAAGGAGTACCTGCGCGACAAGGTCTATAAAATGCTGTATAACGCTTAAGCCGGGCGCCATGTTCGACAAGAATTACTACTGTTTGGTAGCCGGATTGCGGGGAGTATTCGCTCGATGCCGATACCAAGGGCTTCAACGCCCGGGCGATCATCGAGGAGATTCTCGAAGGGTTTCCGCCCGCGACGCACGTTGCGTGCGCCTGCTTTACGGTTACTACGACTGCGAGAACCTGGTTAATTTCCGCAAGGGACGCACGGCGCACAACCCGCTGGGCAACCTCTCGCGGGAAGAGATCGAGGAGCAGACCAAGAACCCCGACCGGCTTCCGGCGCGTATGGCGACCGTGGTCCGTTCCTATTCGGCCATCGTCGATGAAGATGCCGACAACGAGGACGGGATCGACACCGACCGATCGTTCGAGAACGCTCTTTTCTCGGCCTACTACGACGAGTGCGCCCACTCCAAAAGCCGTTTCCTGCGCCAGTGGGCCGATTTCGACCGCAACCTGCGCAACATCTCTGCCGCCGTCGTAGCCCGCGTTACGGGACGTTCGGCCGAGCAGTCTGTCGTGGGCGGGGATGAAACTTCGCAGCAGCTCAAACGCTCGTCGGCCGCCGATTTCGGCTTGCGGGGCGATGTCCCCTATCTGGAGGCGGTGATCGCTGCCGTGAACGACGAAACCAACCTGGTGGAGAAGGAGCGCAAGATCGACGCGATCCGCTGGAACCAGGCCGAGGAGCTTTCCACTTTCGATTATTTCGACATCAACGCGCTGCTGGCTTACCTGGTGAAGGTGAACATCGTGGCGCGCTGGACCCGTTTGGACGACAAGCAGGGGCGCGAAATGCTGCACCGCCTGATGACCAGTCTGGACGGCAAGGATTTGATCAATAAACAATAAAACAGATAATGAAAACAACAGGACGAGTAAACGGTATCATCTCGAACATCGTGATCGTGAAGGCGGACGGCCCTGTCGGCCAGAACGAAATCTGTCACGTTTACTGCGGGGATACCAAGATGATGGCCGAGGTCATCAAGGTCGTGGGCGACAATGCCTACGTGCAGGTTTTCGACTCGACCCGCGGACTGAAGATCGGCGAAAAGGTCGAATTCGAGGGTCACATGCTGGAAGCGACGCTCGCTCCCGGTCTTCTTTCGCGCAACTACGACGGTCTGCAGAACGACCTGGAGAAGATGGACGGTCTGTTCATCGCGCGCGGTTCGATCACCGACCCTATCGACTTCGAGAAGAAGTGGGAGTTCAAGCCGCTGGCTAAGCCCGGCGACAAGGTTTCGGCCGCATCGTGGCTGGGCCAGGTCAAGGAGGAGTGGGTCGAGCACAAGATCATGGTACCCTTCACGATGGAGGGGGAACCTATACGGTCAAAGCGTCGTGCCCACCGGAAGTACAAGGTTACGGACACGATCGCCGTCATCACCGATGCCGATGGCCGGGATCACGATATTACGATGGTTCAGCGGTGGCCCGTGAAGCAGGCCGTGCGCTGTTACCGGGAGAAGCCGCGCCCCTCGCGCGTCATGGAGACGGGCGTGCGGGCCATCGACACTCAACCCGCTGGCCGAGGGCGGTACGGGCTTCATCCCCGGGCCTTTCGGTGCGGGCAAGACGGTGCTCCAGCATGCGATTTCGAAGCAGGCCGATGCCGACGTAATTATCATCGTGGCCTGCGGCGAGCGTGCCAACGAGGTGGTCGAGATCTTTAAGGAGTTCCCCCGAGGCGGGTCGATCCCGCACGGGTCATGCTCATGGAACGTACCATCATCATCTGCAATACTTGAACATGCCCGTCGCGGGCGTGAGGCGTCCGTTTATACGGGTATGACCATCGGCGAGTACTACCGTTCGATGGGCCTCAAGGTGCTCGTTATGGCCGACTCGACTTCGCGTTGGGCGCAGGCGCTGCGCGAGATGTCCAACCGTTTGGAGGAGCTTCCGGGCCAGGACGCCTTCCCGGTCGATCTTTCGGCGATCATTTCGAACTTCTATGCGCAGGCTGGTCTGGTCAAGCTGAGCAACGGCAAGACGGGTTCGATGACCTTCCTGGGTACGGTGTCGCCTGCCGGCGGTAACCTCAAGGAGCCGGTGACCGAATCGACGAAGAAAGCCGCCCGCTGTTTCTACGCCCTTTCGCAGGGCCGCGCCGATTCGAAGCGTTACCCGGCTATCGACCCGCTGGAGTCCTACTCGAAATACCTCGAATATCCCGAGATTGAGGAGTACCTCGACACCCGCATCGAAAAGGGCTGGGTGGATAAGGTTTATACGGGCAAGACGCTCGCGCAGCGCGGTAAGGAGGCCAACGACCAGATCAACATCCTGGGTGACGACGGTGTGCCGGTGGAGTACCACGAGCGGTTCTGGAAGTCGGAGCTGATCGACTTCGTGATCTTGCAGCAGGACGCCTTCGACGAGATCGACGCCAACTGCCCGATCGAACGCCAGAAGATGATGTACGAGATGGTGCTCGACATCTGCGACCGGGAGTTCGGGGTTCACCGGTTTCGAGGAGTGCGCATCGTTCTTCAAGGGCCTGATCAACCTCTTCCGTCAGATGAACTATTCGGGTGGAAATCGGAGAAATTCGAGGACTACCGCCGTCAGATCGAGAAAACAGTGAGTGAAAAAGAATCCAAATAAGGCGCGGTATGACAACACGAGCATTTCAGAAGATATATACCAAGATTGAAAACATTACCAAGGCGACCGTGACGCTGCGTGCCGAAGGCGTGGGTAATGACGAGCTGGCCACCGTGGGCGGCAAGTTGGCCCAGGTGGTGAAGATTATGGGCGACCAGGTGACTTTGCAGGTTTTTCGCGGGCACGGAGGGTATTACCACCGATTCGGAGGTAATTTTCCACGGCGAACCCCCGAAGCTGCGCGTTTCGGATAACCTGGCGGGCCGTTTCTTCAACGCCTACGGCGAGCCTATCGAGGGCGGCGAGCAGATCGAGGGCGAAGCCCGCGAAATCGGCGGTCCGACGGTGAATCCCGTTTCCGCCGCATCCAGCCGTCGGAGGCGTCGCCACGGGTATCGCCGGCATCGACCTCAATAATACGATCGTGACGGGCCAGAAGATTCCTTTCTTTCGCCGATCCGGATCAGCCCTATAACGCCGTGATGGCCAATGGCCCTGCGTGCCAAGGCCGACAAAGATCATCCTGGGCGGCATGGGTCGAACGACGACTTCCTTACTTCAAGCAGGTGTCTCCGGCGCCGGGTGCGCTCGATCGCATCGTTTCGAACAGGTATTACCACGGAGAATCCCGACAGGCGATGCCGCTCATTGCCGGACATGGCCTTGACCCTTGCCGATATTTCGCCGTCGATAGGTGAAAAAAGGTGCTGGTGCTGCTGACGAGGACTTTTGACCTTGCACGCCGATGCGCTGGCCATCGTATCTGACGTATGGATCGGAATTCCTTCGAGACTCGATGCCCGGTTCGCTCTACTCATTCTGGCGAAGATCTACGAGAAGGCCGTGCAGCTGCCCAACGGCGGCTCGATCACGATCATCGCGGTGACGACCCTGTCGGGCGGCGACATCACGCACGCCATCCCCTGACAACACGGGTTACATCACCGAGGGTCAGCTCTTCCCGCGCAACGACTCTCGGACAGGGTCACGTGGGACCGTTCCTGCCTGCTGTCGCGTCTGAAGCAGCTGGTCATCGGCAGAAGCGTGAGGACCACCCGCAGGTGATGAATGCCTGCGTGCGCCTCTACGCCGATGCCGCGAACGCCAAGACGAAGCTCGAGAACGGTTTCGACCTGTCGGACTACGACGAGCGCGCCCTGAAGTTCGCCCGACTACTCGGGCTGCTGG
>VOFK01001067.1_pt1 | contig 103582 bp, 117 predicted proteins | sample 5384121 | NCBI WGS metagenome assembly VOFK01 (sample SAMN12384730, study PRJNA508395) | human gut metagenome | isolation source: healthy gut J | host: Homo sapiens
GTCCTCCGATACCTAATTTCATATCCTTCGTCTCCTTGCCCGGGCGATCAGGCCCGGTTCGATCGTGATAGGTAGATTATAAAGCAGCGGGGCAGATTTTTCAACAGGGAAACGAAAAAGTCCGGCGGAGCCGGACTTTTGGGGGTTATTTGCGGGTGGGGGCGGTACCGGCGCGGCGGCTGTAGAGGCGGGCGAGACCGCCTTCGCTCGTCTCGCGGAAGGCGCGGTTCATGCTGATGCCGGTCTCATACATCGTGCGTACGACCATATCGAACGAGATCGTTCGCGTGCCGACCAGCATGTGCGCGAGGTTCGCCGAGTCGATGGCGCGCTTGGCGGCGACGGCATTGCGCTCGATGCAGGGGATCTGCACGAGGCCGCAGATGGGGTCGCAGGTGAGGCCGAGATGGTGCTCCATGGCGATCTCTGCCGCGTATTCGACCTGCTCGATCGGGAACTCCATCAGCTCACACATGGCGGCGGCCGCCATGGAACATGCCGAGCCGACCTCCGCCTGACAGCCGCATTCCGCACCGGAGATGGACGCGTTGCGCCGGATCAGATTGCCGATGATGCCCGCCACGCCGAGCGCGTGCGCCATGCGCAGGTCGGAATAGTGGTATTTGCCCTGCAGATACATGAGGACCGCGGGCAGCACGCCGCAGCTGCCGCAGGTGGGCGCGGTGACGATGGTGCCGTTGGCGGCGTTCTGCTCCGCCGCGGCGAAGGCGTAGGCGCAGACGAGCTGCAGCTCCCGCACCTGCGGGATCTCCTGCGCGTGCTGGCGTTCATAGAGATATTTGGCCTTGCGCTGCACACCCAGCCCGCCGGGCAGGATGCCGGTCGCCTCCAGTCCCTCCTCGACCTCGCTGCGCATGGCGCGCCAGATCTGCTGCAGAAAGTCCCAGATCTCCGGGCCCTCGTTCAGCTCGACGTACTCGCGCAGCGAGATATAGCGCCAGCGGCAGTACTGCGCGATCTCCGCGAAGGAGTTTTCAGGGTAGATCTCCTCCGCGCCGGCCGCTTCGCGGCCCTCGATGACGATATCGCCGCCGCCGATGGACTCCACGCGCATCGACGCGATCTTTTCTTCGCCCTTGTAGGCGGCAAAATCGAGCGTGTTCGGGTGCTTGAGATCGTCGGGGTCCTTGTCGGAGAAGATGATCTCCGTCGGCGTGGGGGACAGGACCTCGCTCAGCACGCGGTCGGTGCCGTGGCCGACGCCGGTCAGGGCCAGCGAGCCGTAGAGCGTGACCTCATACCGCTCCGCGTCGGGATGCTCCTGCTTGAAGATGCGGGCCGCGCGCTCCGGCCCCATGGTGTGGGAGCTGGACGGGCCCTTGCCGATTTTATAAAGATCACGAATGGATTTCATGATATGTGCCTCCGGTATCGTAATGTATCTGCATGATAGCAGAGGCCGCCGGAAATTACAACCCCGTAGATCCCCTTTTATTTGGAATTTGAGCTCCGCCGGGCCAGCGCCTCCAGCGCCAGCTCGCCCGCGAGCTTGAACAGCGTATCGCGCAGCACCTGCTCGATCGGCAGGCCGGCCGCGCGGGCGACGGAGGCGTAGAATTCCTCTGTCGCCTCGTCGAGCGGGATACAATAGATCATGGCTTCAGACCCTCCAATAAACCTGCGTTCAGGTAGTTCATCTTATGTACAGACGCTTGACAAGTGTGATAGAATAAAGCTATTGACTGAAAAAGTATTTCCGAAAGGATGAACCGATATGGCGAAAGAGAAGAAAGTGGAGCAGATCACCGATATGGAGGTCGATTTTGCCCAGTGGTACACCGATATCTGCCGCAAGGCCGAGCTGGTCGAGTATGCGTCGGTCAAGGGCTTTACGATCCTGCGCCCGTACGGCTACGCGATCTGGGAGAACATCCAGCGCATCATGGACGCCGAGTTCAAAAAGACCGGCCATGAGAATGTGGCGATGCCCGTCCTGATCCCCGAAAGCCTGCTGAAAAAAGAAGGCGAGCTCGTCAACGGCTTCGCGCCTGAGGTCGCCTGGGTCACGATGGGCGGCAGCGAAAAGCTCGAGGAGCGTCTGGCCTTCCGCCCGACGTCCGAGACCATGTTCTGTGACCACTGGTCCCGCGTTCTGCAGACCTACCGCGAGCTGCCGATGCTCTACAACCAGTGGTGCTCCGTCATGCGCTGGGAGAAGGCGACCCGCCCGTTCCTGCGCAGCCGCGAGTTCTGGTGGCAGGAGGGTCACACCATCCACGAGACCGCCGAGGAAGCCATCCACGAGACCGAGCAGCAGCTGAAGTGCTACGCCGATTTCTTTGAGAACGTCCTCGCCATCCCTGTCGTTCCCGGCCAGAAGACCGAGAAGGAAAAGTTCGCCGGTGCGGAGGCGACCTACACCGTCGAGTGCCTGATGAAGGACCACAAGGCGCTGCAGGGCGCAACGTCCCACTACTTCGGCGACAAGTTCTCCCGCGCCTACAACGTGACCTTCACCGGCCGCGACAACAAGCTGCAGTATCCGTTCCAGACGTCCTGGGGCTCCACGACGCGCATGATCGGCGCGGTCATCATGGCCCACGGCGACAACAACGGCCTCGTCCTGCCGCCCAAGATCGCGCCCATCCAGGTCATCGTCCTGCCCGTCGCCATGCACAAGGCGGGCGTGCTGGAAAAGGCCGCGGAGCTGAAAGATCGTCTGGTGAAGGCGGGCCTGCGCGTCAAGCTTGACGATTCCGACAACTCCATGGGCTGGAAGTGCGCGCAGTATGAGATGAAGGGCGTGCCCGTGCGCGTCGAGATCGGCCCGCGCGACATCGAGGCCGGGCAGTGCGTCCTCGTCCGCCGCAACGACGGTGAGAAGACGGTCGTCGCCCTGGAAAACCTCGAAGCCGCTGTCGCCGAACAGCTCGAGCTCGTGCAGAAGGGCATGTTTGAAAAGGCAAAGCAGAACCTCGATAACCATATCTACGAAGCCCATTCGCTCGAAGAGGCCAAGCAGCTGCAGGCCGAGCACGGCGGCTTCATCAAGACGATGTGGTGCGGCGAGCTGGAGTGCGAGCTGAAGATGAAGGAGGAGGGCGGCATGTCCTCCCGCTGCATGCCGCTCAAGCAGGAGCATCTCGGCGATACCTGCCCGATCTGCGGCAAGCCCGCCAAGAAGATGATCTACTGGGGCATCGCGTATTAAAAAAGATAAAAGGTGCAGCCCATCGGACTGCACCCTTTTTGTATGTTACGGTTCCTTTTCCATCCGCGCCAGGTCGGCGAGCGTGTAGCGGCCGAGGTAATCGGCGATCGTCCGGTCGAGCCCCTGCCACAAGGGCAGCGTCCGGCAGTTTTTCGCGTTTTCGCACTGCTGCCCGCTCTCCAGACAGGTGACGGGGGCCAGCGTGCCTTCGGTCAGAGACAGGATCTCGAAGGCCGTATAGCCGGCCGCGGGCCTTGCCAGACGGTAGCCGCCGCCCTTGCCGCGCACGGCGTCGAGCAGCTTCGCCTTGCTCAGCACGGCCAGAATGCTTTCCAGATACTTTTCGGAGATCCCCTGCCGCGCCGCGATGGTCTGCAGCGGGATATAGCCCTCCTCCGCATGCTCAGCCAGATCGATCATTACGCGCAGGGCGTAGCGGCCCTTGCTGGAAATCATCATCGTGCGGTCCCTCCTTTTCTGATAACCTACTATACTACAAGGTTAGAGGTTTATCAAGCCGAAACCTGCAATTTACAAGGATTTCTTTTTGTGCTATACTATAAATTATTACTTTAAAAATATTGCGGCAACGAAAACAAGCTTAACCAAATGCTGCCCGGCAACCAGATATTAGAGTCTCTGGAGCTGCTGGCAATGGTCAAGCCTGATGAGCAAAGCATAGCAGAGCCGCAGGAAAAAGTCAACGCCGGTTTCCGTGGAAGCGCAGAAAGAAACCGACGATGGGACTGTAACTATTTATCACCGGAGAAGAACGCATCATGACCAAGGACCTGACCCGGGGAACGCCCTGGAAGCTCATTGTGCAGTTTGCCCTGCCGATCATGGCGGGGAATCTGCTGCAGCAGCTCTATAATACCGCCGACACCATCATCGTCGGCAATTTCAACGGCCAGCAGGCGCTTTCCGCCGTCGGGGCCTGCGCGTCGCTGACGGTTTTGTTCACGGCGCTTGCCATCGGCTTTTCCATCGGCGCGGGCGTGCTGATCTCGCAGTATTTCGGCGCTTCGCGCGAGCAGGAGCTGCGGCAGTATGCCGCGACAGCCATTGTGCTGATGCTGGCAATGGGGCTTCTCATGTCGCTCATCGGCGTCGGCAGCGCGAGATTCCTGCTGGAGCGCGCGCTGGGCACGCCGGAGGCGCTGCTGCCGCTGACGCTTCTGTATTTCCGCATCTACGCGGCGGGACTGGTGTTCCAGTTCGGGTATAACATCGCGGCGGCCCTGCTGCGGGCGCTGGGCGACAGCAAGGCGACGCTGTATTTCCTGCTCGTCTCCTCGGTTTTGAACGTCGTGCTCGATCTGGTCTTTGTGGCCGGGCTCGGAATGGGCGTGGCCGGCGCGGCCATAGCGACGGTCCTCTCGCAGATCGCCTCGTGCGTCATCGGCTTTGCCTACATGCACCGCAGATACGCCCTTCTGCGCTTTTCACTGCGGGAACTGCGGATGGACCTGAAAACAGCGGGACGCATCCTGCAGGTCGGCGCGCCGATGGCGATTCAGCAGTCCATCGTCTCGTGCGGCTTTCTGTTTTTGCAGCGGCTGGTCAATCTCTACGGCGAGAGCATGATCGCCTCCTACACCGTCGCCAGCCGGATGGAAAACATCCTCATGATCCCCATCATCGGCATCCAGAACACCATGGCCACCTTCGCCGGGCAGAACATGGGCGCGCAGCGCCCCGACCGCGTGTCGAAGGGCCTGGGGCAGGGCGTGCTCGTCTCGCTCGGCATGACGCTGATCCTGTGTCTGGCGCAGATCGCGGGCATTCCGCTCATCATCCGGGCCTTCCAGCTTGACGCGGGCGCGGCGGCCATCTGCCGCCTGCACCTGTTCAGCTCCGCCGTCGCCATCCCCATCTTCGCGGTCTATTTTCCCGCCAACGGTATGTGCCAGGGCGTGGACGAGGGCTTCCACGCCACGTTCTTCGCGCTGCTGGCGCTGGGGCTGCGCGTGGTGTTCGCATACGCGCTGCACAAAACGAGCCTGTTCGGCTATACGGCGATCTGGTGGAGCCAGGCCATGTCGTGGACGATCACGCTCGTCGTCTGCTACGTGCATTTCTTCCGCGGCAAGTGGAAGGACAAATCCCTGATTTCCTGAGGAGGATCCGCTATGCAGCACCGCTTTTTTGCGCTCATCTCCCGTATGCGCTATATTGGCCGCTGGGGCCTCATGCGCAACACGTTTGAGGAAAACATTCAGGAGCACAGCCATATGGTCGCCGTGCTGGCGCACGGGCTGGCGGTGATCCAGCGCGACATCCTCGGCGAGCCCGCCGACCCTGACCGCTGCGCGGCCGCCGCGCTGTTCCACGACGCGTCGGAAATCCTGACCGGCGATCTGCCGACGCCGATCAAGTATTATAACCCGGAGATCAAAAAGGCCTACAAGCAGATTGAGGCCGTCAGCTGCGAAAAGCTTCTGGCGCTGCTGCCGCCGGAGCTGCAGGCGGGCTACCGCCCGCTGCTGTTCGAATCCGACCCCGGGACCGCGAAGATCGTCAAGGCCGCCGACAAGCTCTCGGCCTACATCAAATGCGTCGAGGAGCTGAAGGCAGGCAACTCGGAATTCGAGGCAGCCGCCCGCCAGACGCGCCAGGCGCTGTGCGACATGCAGCTGCCGTGCCTCGACTACTTCATGGCCCACTTCCTCGACAGCTTCCAGCTCACGCTGGACGAGCTGGAGTAGGTTTTGACGGATCGGTCAAATTCCGGGCGAAAAAGCGCCGAAATTCGCACAGAACTCACAGTTGTTTTTTCTCCGGCCCGCCGGTATAATGTCCTGCAGTGAGTTTATGAAAGGAAGTGCGACCGATGACTGCATGGAAAACGCCCGTCAGACGCTGCATTTCCTGTTTTGTTTTTGCCGGGGAACCCGTTTCTCCGGTGCCGTATTCGTTTTTGAAAGAAGAATTGTGAACCTCGTATTTTTCAGGTTTCACAATTCTTTTTTTATGCGTTTCGGGCAGCCGCTCCGGCAAAGACAGCGAGAAGAGAAAGGAGAACACCATGGGAAAAAACAAAATTCCGGAAACCGGCATCTATGATGCCAGACAGCTCGGCAGAGGCAGAATGCTGCTGCTCGGCTTCCAGCATATGTTCGCCATGTTCGGCGCGACCATCCTCGTCCCCATCCTGACGGGCCTCGACGTTTCGAACACGCTCCTGTTCGCGGGCCTCGGCACGCTGCTGTTCCACCTCATCACCGGCGGCAAGGTCCCGGCCTTCCTCGGCTCGTCCTTCGCCTTCCTCGGCGGCTACGCGACCATCGCGCCGATGCTCGGCGAGCAGCAGAACATCCCCAACCTTGAGATGCTGCCCTATGCCTGCTTCGGCGTGGCCTGCGCAGGTCTTGTGTATGTCATCCTCGCGGCTCTGTTCAAGGCCTTCGGCGCGAAGAAGGTCATGCGCTTCTTCCCGCCCATCGTCACCGGCCCCATCATCATCGCCATCGGCCTGACCCTCTCCTCCTCCGCCATCAATAACTGCACCGGCAACTGGTGGATCGCCATCGCCGCTATCCTCATCATCGTCGCCGCCAACATCTGGGGCAAGGGCATGATCAAGATCATCCCGATCCTCCTCGGCGTCATCGGTTCCTACGTCATCGCGGTCATCGCTGACCCGGCCGTCCGTGACAACCTTGTTCAGAACGTCTCCGAAGCAGAGTGGTTCGCGCTGCCCATCAAGATGGAGCAGACCGTCTTCGGCCTGTTCGCCTCCGGCAATGTCGACCCCCACAAGCTCCTGACCGCCGTCATCACCATCGTCCCGCTGTCCCTTGCCACCATGGTCGAGCACATCGGCGACGTGTCCGCGATCTCCTCCACCTGCAACCGCAACTACATTGAAAATCCCGGCCTGCACCGCACGCTGATGGGCGACGGTCTGGCAACGACGCTCGCAGCCCTCTTCGGCGCGCCCGCCAACACGACCTACGGCGAAAACACCGGCGTTCTGGCCCTCAGCCGCATCTACGACCCGCGCGTCATCCGCATCGCGGCGGTCCTGGCTATGCTCTTCTCCTTCAGCCCGAAGTTCGCGGCCGTCATCTCCTCCATGCCCAGCGGTACCATCGGCGGCGTCAGCCTCGTGCTCTACGGTATGATCTCCGCAGTCGGCGTCCGCAACGTCGTCGAGAACAAGGTCGACTTCACCAAGTCCCGCAATGTTCTGGTCGCGGCCCTCATTCTGGTCCTGTCCATCGGCATCAAGTATTCCGGCGCTGGCACTCTCCAGCTTGGGCCCATCGGCCTGTCTGGTCTGGCCGTCGGCTCCATCGTCGGCATCGTCCTCAACGCCGTCATGCCCGGCAAGGACTATGTCTACGGCGAAGACAAGCAGGGCGACGAGTCTGTCAACTTCATCGTCCAGTAAGTACACTCAACCACCCAAAGCGGCGGGACCGGATGGTCCCGCCGCTGGTTTTTTATGGTCCTCCGTTAATTGACCGTCAGAGAGCCGTCTGTGCAGATATACATGCCCGCGCTGCAGTTCTCCACGAAAAAGCAGTACCGCCCGTCTTCTTCGATTTTGAAAGTATAGAGATGCCCCTGCGCGGAGACAACTTCCTCGCTGACGTAAATTCCGTCTTTAAACAGCCCGAAGCCGAGGCTGCCGCGTGCATCCGCGTCCAGCGAGATCGTCACCGTATCGCCCGTCCGCAGGTCAAAGCCGGTCGAGTTCTCCGGGTACAGCAAGACCATATGCGCGTTTCCAAATGCAAATTCCGCAAAATGGCCATCCGCGTCCACGGCAAGCTCCGTAACGGAATTCGGGATAAACGGCATCGTCGACACGTCGACCAACGTGGTGCTTTGGCAGACGGCGCGGTCGTGCGCCGCGATTTGCTGCTGCTGATAAGCGGCCGCTTCCTCGGCGGACAGGACCAGCTCCTCGCGGCCGTCTTCGCCAAAATAATGGACGGTCCCATCCGCGTCGATCTGCTCCATGGCATGGATGACCGACGTTTCTTCGAGCATCCGGTCCTTTTCCGCCTCGCTCATGCTCCCGGTAAAGACGAAGCCGGGCCACTTGTGCGCGACAACGGCTGCCGTGGCAGAGACGCACAGGGCGGCCGCGATGACCGCCGCGGCCAGACCGGCCCCGGAGATCCGCCTGACCGGTTTCCCCTGCGCAGCTTCCGCATGGAGTCTTTGCATGGTCTGCGCGCGGATCCGGCTGGCAGTAACGAACTCTTTTTCTCCGATCTCGACCGGGATGCATGGCAGATCGTCCATCATGTCGGATATTTTAAGCTTCAACGAAATAACCCCCTTTTTCCAGCACTTCCTTCAGCTTCTTCCGGCCCCGGAAGAGCTTCGTCTTGACATTTGCGGGCTCCAGCCCCATCTCCTCCGCAATCGTGGAGACCGGCTGATAAAAATAGTAGTAGCGCAGAAAGATCTCGCGCTCCGGCTCGCGCAGGGCGAGCACGGCTTTCCGGATGTACGCCGCCTGCTCCCGCTTTTCCAGCTCGCGCTCCGGCGTCCCAGAGGAAATGACAAGCATGTCGTCTTCGAGCGGAAGCTCTCTGCCGGTTTTGCGTGTGGATTCCTTCGCCTTGTTCCGCGCGATGCTGCCGAGATATGCTTTTGCCTTTCCGGGCCGGATCTCTTTTGCGTGGGTCCAGAAGGCAAAGAAAACGTCGGAGGCGATCGCTTCCAGATCGGCGCTGGCCGCAGCGGGCCCGAGAATGTTGGAAACAATGGTACTGACATAAGCCGTATAGCGGTCGATAAACCACGCCAGCGCATCTTCCTCCCGGTGCTTCAGCCGTTTTAAAGCCTCTCGTTCTTCCAAGCGCGTTTCACCACCTTTCCGTTTTGATCGGCCGTCATCCTTCATATTGCAAGCTCACGGGTCCCGGTTTCACCTTTCAGCAAAAATGATACCGCACATCCCCGGAATGGCAAAGCGGCGGGACCGGATGGTCCCGCCGCTGTTTTTTGGTCAGCCGGCTGTCTGGGCGATATCGGCGGGGTTCATGCTCAGCATGACGTCGTTGCTGCCGTCCACGGTCTTGGAATACAGGACGCCGTTCTGAATGTCCTTCAGAATGCTCTCATACAGGGCGATGGTCTCGTCGATCTTCTGCTGCGTCCAAGTATAGTCGCCGCTGGTCTGGCCGAGCAGACTCTGCCGCTCCACCTTTTCGTTGTCCAGCCACGCCTTATACTCGTCATAGGTCCACCAGACGGCGTCGGGCGTGGGGAAGCGGGCCTCAAATTCCGCGTCCGTCAGCGGCTCGAAGGTCTTTCCTCCGTCGAAGCTGTAATAGGTCCTGCCGTCGGCGGGGTCGACGTAGGACATGAGCGTGCTTTCCTCATAGGTCGTATCGCTGGCTGCGTTCATGCGCCGGTCTGCCAGCTCCCGGAACTGCTCCTTCGTCAGCACGTCCACGCCGGAGATCACGCCTGCGCTATCCCGCCGGACGTGCAGATAGCCGCCGCCGGCGGCTTCTTCGTCCATGTAAATGCCGCCCGGCGAAGAAGCCGGGCGGCAGCGCTGCTTTTTATTTCTCCATCAGACCGACGCAGTCGTAATACGGCTTGGCGGCGATGAGGGCCTTGTTCTCCTTGAAGACGTTGTGCATGAGGGTGATGACGGCGTAGTCGCACTGCGCCATGGCCTCTTCGAGGGAATAGTTGTGATATCCCGCTACGTCGCCATGAATATACGGCTCGCAGGCAAGGACCTCATAGCCGCGCGCTTTGAGGATGTTCGCAAACAGGACGGACGGGCTTTCGCGCGTATCGTCAATGTTGGCTTTGAAACTCATGCCGAGCACGGCGATCTTCGCGCCGGGCTTCACGTCGCGCGCGATGCGGTCTGCCGTCCAGGCGGGCTTGCCGTCGTTGACAAGACGGGCCTCGTAGATGAGCGGCGTGATATCCTCGAACTTCTCATGGATGAACCACGGGTCGACCGCGATGCAGTGTCCGCCGACACCGACGCCGGGGGTATGCACGTTCACGCGCGGATGGCAGTTGGCCAGCTCGATGAGCTTGAACACGTCGATGCCGAGCCGGTCGCAGACCTTGCTGAGCTCGTTGGCGTAGGCGATGTTGATGTCGCGGAACGTGTTTTCCGTCAGCTTGCACATCTCGGCGGTCAGATCATCCGTCAGGCGGATCGTGCCGCCGGTGACGACCTTTTCATAGATTTCCTTGGCGAATTGCGCCGATTCCGGACGGTTCGAGCCGATGATGCGGTCATTCTCGCGCAGCTCGATGAGCATCCGGCCGGGGATGATGCGCTCGGGGCAGTGCGCCGTCATGAACTGCTCCGGTGCAAGGCCGGAGGTCTCGGAGACGATCCTCTCCACCATGCGCGTGGAGTAGGGAGGCGAGGTGGATTCGAGCACGCAGAGGTTGCCTGCCTGCAGGACCGTGCCGACCTCCTTTGCCGCGGCTTCGACGAAGCGCATGTCGGACACGCGCTTGTGGTCCTCCGTCTCGCGGTAGGGCGTCTGGACGCAGATGATAAAGACGTCAGCCGGCTCCGGCTTCGTCGTAAAGTGCAGGCGGCCGGTTGCCATGGCCTTCGTCATGGCGTCCTGTAAGCCGGGTTCTACAATATGGATATGGCCCGCGTTCAGCGTGTCCACGACGGTATCCTTTACGTCGAAGCCGCAGACCTCATAGCCCGCCAGCGTAAACGTGATGGCGGTGGGGAGGCCGATATAGCCGCAGCCCATGATCTCGATTTTTTTCATGCTTTTTCGCTCCTTTGTATGGAAACATACAAGGTAATTATATCCTAAAAATCACGCTTTTGCAAGCAGGTCCTGCACCATATCGGTCTTTTCCCACGGCAGATCGAGATCCGCGCGGCCGAAATGGCCGTAGGCGGCCGTCTGGCGGTAGATCGGGCGGCGCAGATCGAGCCGGCGGATGATGGCCGCCGGGCGGAGGTCAAAGCAGTCGCGCACGAGCTGCGCGAGCTTCTCGTCGGCCATCTTGCCGGTTCCATATGTCTCGACGAGAACGGAAACAGGGTGCGCCACGCCGATGGCGTAGGCCAGCTGCAGCTGGCAGGCGTCGGCCAGACCGGCCGCAACGAGGTTCTTGGCAATGTAGCGCGCCATGTACGCGCCGCTGCGGTCGACCTTCGTCGGGTCCTTGCCGGAGAACGCGCCGCCGCCGTGGGCCGCGTAGCCGCCGTAGGTGTCGACGATGATCTTGCGGCCCGTGAGGCCCGAGTCGCCGGCAGGCCCGCCGATGACGAAGCGGCCGGTCGGGTTCACGTAGTATTTTGTGTTCTCGTCCAGCAGGCGCGAGGGCAGGTTCGGCTCGATGACCGTCTCGACGACCGCCTTGCGCAGATCGTCGATGGCGATGGAGTCTGCGTGCTGGGTGGAGACGACGACGGTATCGATGCGGGCGGGCAGGCCGTCGGGACCGTATTCCACGGAGACCTGGCTTTGCCGTCCGGGCGGAGCCAGGGCAGCTTGCCGCTTCTCACGCGCGGCGGTGAGGGCGCGGGTGAGGTTGTGGGCGTAGGCGATGGGGGCCGGCATGAGCTCCTTCGTCTGCGTGCAGGCGAAGCCGAACATCATGCCTTGATCGCCAGCGCCGGTCGAGCCGTCGTCAAAGGCGTTGTCAACGCCCATGGCGATATCCGGGGACTGGTGGCCCACGGCGACCATGACATTGCAGCTGTGGCCGTCGAAGCCCATCTCCGGCCGGTCATAGCCGGCGTCGCAGATGGCCTTTCTGGCCAGGCTCGCGATATCGATCTGCGCGGACGTGGTGATCTCGCCCATGACGAGGACCATGCCGGTCGTCGCCGCCGTCTCGCAGGCGACGCGGCCCATGGGGTCCTGCTCGAGCACCGCGTCGAGCACGCTGTCGGAGACAAGGTCGCACAGCTTGTCGGGATGGCCCTGTGTAACGGACTCTGAGGTAAAGATTTTTCTGTTGTTCATATCTGATTCCTTTCCGGGCATAAAAAAAAGCGCCCTGCCCGAGGGGCAGAACGATATACGGTTCTCTCCCTCATCTTTCGATTCCTTCGCCGGATTTGGCACCTTGCATCCGCAGGTTGCCGGGTTTCATTGGGCCGTTCCCTCCACCACTCTTGATAAGGCTGTTCAGTTGTACCTCGATTATACAAAAACCGCCGCGAATGTCAAGCATCTTCTTTCGATATCGGCAAATTTCCCCCGTTTATCCGGAGGAAGACCCGTCAATACTTCTTCCAGCATAGAAATGTTTACATTTACGGGGTAGATTTTTCTGGCCCCGCCCTGTATGATGGGGAACGAAATCAGGAGGGTGAATCGTATGAAAGATCTTCGCAGGCGGTTTGAGCGCTTCTGCCTCAAAAACCGGGGCAAGGGCATTCCGAACCTCATGCTCGTCATTGCCATTGGAAATCTGGCGGTCTATATGCTCTCGCGTATCGACCCCAGCAACATCGTCTACAGCTATCTCTGCTTCAGCCGCTCCGCCATTCTGCGCGGACAGGTCTGGCGGCTGTTTTCGTACATCTTTACGTATCTGAACGACACTGCCGGTATCTATCTGTTCCTGGCCGTCGTGTCGCTGTTCTGCTACTATCAGTTCGGCAAGATCCTCGAGAGCTACTGGGGTCCGTTCCGCTTCAATCTGTATTATCTCACCGGGCTTCTGCTGACCGATCTGGCCGCGCTGCTCCTCGGCTCCGGGGCGGACGCCGCGGCGCTGAACCTCAGCCTGTTTCTCGCCGTGGCGACCATCGCGCCGGAGGCGCGGGTGCTGCTGCTTTTCTTCATTCCACTCAAAATGAAATACATGGCCTGGGTCTACCTCGGCGGTACGGTGCTGAGCGTGTTTTTGTATCTGCGCATCGCCCCGTTCCTCTCGTTCTACTGGCTGCTGCCCATCGTGCCGCTGCTCAACTATCTCCTTTTCTTCGGCAGCGACGTCAAAAACATCCTGCCCGACGCACTGCGCTACCGGCAGCGCAAAAACTACCGCACCACCGGCACAGGCGCTCGGCCGAACGCGAACTGGGCCGGGTCCTACCACTCCAAAACCGGCGAAAAGCCCTACCGGCATAAATGCACGGTCTGCGGCCGGACGGACACGGACTATCCGAACCTCGAGTTCCGCTACTGCTCGAAGTGCAACGGCTACTACTGCTACTGCATCGACCACATCAACAACCACGTCCATATCACCACGCCCCCGGAGGGGAAGCAATAAAAAACAAAAAGACGTGCCGTCCGGCACGTCTTTTTCGTTTTTATTCCCCGCAGCCCTGGATGTTCAGGGAGTCGAGCGCCTCCTGTCCGGCGGCGGTCAGGGCCATGCTGCCGCGGACCGGGTAGTCCTCATACCCCGCGTAGTCGAAGCCCTGCAGCGGCAGGGCAAAATCGACGGAGATGAGCCGCTTGACCTGCAGGGCGAGGATGGCCGCGCTGATCTCGGCCCGGCCGCCGAGATCTGAGAGATAGACCGGCGTCTCGTTGGTCCGGGTACACGCGGCGGGCAGAAAGGCCAGATCGCCAAAGCGCCGCAGCAGACGGATCTCCGCCTCTGTCAGCAGCAAAACATGGCTCTGGCATCCGCCGCAGCCGGACGCGCAGCCGCCGCAGCCGGTACAGCCGCTCATAAAGGTCCCTCCGTTCCCGGAGCGCGCCATCCTGGCGCGCCCTTGTCGTTGCTCTTAGCATACCCGAATTTCGAGACAGCGTCAATGCTTTTTCTCCAGCAGGGCGGTGAGCTTGTCGGTCAGCGTCCACACACCCGCGATCAGACCGAGCAGCACCGCTGCCGGGATCGCCAACACGCCGATCAGGGCAAGACCCAGATAAAACACGCCGCCGGAGGCACCGGATCTCACTTTTTTCATACGGTCACCATACATAAGTTCAGTTTTACCCGCGCAAGCGCCCACACGTCCCGCAGCCAGAGGAAAAAGTCCTCGAGGTTGCGGACGGTCTGCTGCACGCCGATCTCCGCGCAGCTGCCGAAGACCACCCGGGCCGCGCAGCAGGTCATGCCGATGAGCAGCGCCGCGATCAGCGCCAATACCAACACCAGACGCACAAGCAGACGGATCATGCAGCATCCTCCTTTGCGCCCGCGACGATCGAATAATACGAATTGGACGTGACGCGGTAGACGATGGCGTAGAACACGGCGTAGACCGCGAACGTGATGACGGTCGTGCCGATGAGCAGCTTCAGATTCGTGAGGTTGAAGAGCACGAGCATCTTATGCACGAACGGGAACGCAAAGCCCAGATGCAGCCCCGCAAACAAAAGCGGCAGGAAGAAGACCAGCAGCAGCTGCGAGTTGATGGACTTGCGGATATCCGCCTTCGTCATGCCGACGCGCTGCATGATCTCGAACCGAGCCTGGTCCTCATAGCCCTCGGAGATCTGCTTGTAGTAAAGGATCAGAACAGCGGCCGCGAGGAACACGATGCTGAGCAAAATCGCAAGGAAGAACAGACTTCCGTAGGTGCCCTGGAAATCGTCGCGGTTGAACGCCAGAGACTCCACCGTGTACGAAGCGTAGGCCAGTCCGTCTTTGTTTTCGGCGAACGCCGCCAGCATGTCAGTAAGGAACATGATCTGCTCCTTGTCGGGGCTGCCGGAATCAAACGAATACTGCCAGCTTATAACGACCGGATAGCGGGTGTCCTGCGTCTGCAGCGCGTCGATCGCAGCGTCAAAGTCCGGGACGACGAGATAGAATGTCGTCGTGATGTTCGCGCTGTCCGCGCCGAAGCCGCCGAAATCGGGCAGCTGGCCCTTGATCTGGTAGGAAAGCTCGCCGATGTGGAGCTCCGACTGCGTGTAGGCCACGCGCGGGCAGCAAAAATACGCCTCGCCCGGCCCGAGCGTCAGGCTTTCGCCCGTCATGCGGGTATAGTCCTCCAGCGGCAGGATGACCATGTCGACCGCACGCTCATAGTCCATGAGCGTGGAGCGATCCGCGCGCTCGAAGCTGTTTCCCGTAAGAAGACCGGAGAACCACGCGCTGCGCGTATCGAACTGCTCCTGCACGTCAAGCTTGTCCTGCTCGATAACAGATTCGACCATGCCGCGCGCGATCCGGATGTTCTCCTCGTTCGCGCCGCCCTCGTCCTTGGTAAAGCGCAGCTCGATGGAAAGATCCTGCGGATAGCGGGTGCGCAGCGCGTCCTCGGTGCCGAAGTACAGGCACGTCGTCGACGAGAGCATGACGAGCACCATCGTGGCCAGAATGCACACGGATGCGAGACCCGCGCCGTTGCGCTTCATGCGGTAGGCCATGGAGGAAACGGAGATGAAGTGGTTTTTCTGATAGTAATACCGCTTGTTCTTCTGCAGCACACGGCACAGCAGGACGGAGCCGGAAATGAAGATCAGATACGTCCCCACGATGACCATCAGAACGGCAATGAAGAACACGGCCAGCGCCGTCAGCGGCTGCTTGATCGTCACAGCAATATAATATGCCGCGCCGAGGATCACAAAGCCGGCAAGGCCGAATGCCCAGTTCGCCTTCGGCGGCTTTTCGCCGTAGGATTCGCTGCGCAGCAGGGCCGCGGCGTTCGTCCGGCAGACCGTCACCAGCGAGCGCAGGAACAAAAGCGCGAAAATGCCGAGATACAGGATCGCCGTCATCGCCGTGGCCGGGACAGAGACGGTAAAGTCCATCTGCACGTCGCCGCCCACGATGTTGACGAGCACCAGCTCAAACAGCTTCCCGAGCGCAATGCCCAGCGCCTCGCCGACCACGATGGCCACGAGCGCCATCATGACCGATTCCCACGCAAGCACCCTGGCAAGATTCCCCTTGCCCATGCCGAGGATGTTGTAGAGGCCAAACTCGCGGTTTCTGCGGCGGATGAGGAAGGAATTCGTATAAAACAGGAACAGAACGGCGAACGCCGCCATGACGAAGCTGCCCATGCTGAGGATCATCGGCATGGCGTCGCCGCCCGGGAACGTCTTGAGGACCGGGGAGGACGCCAGCGACAGCAGGATGTACGTCATCATCACCATGCCGACGCAGGTGAGCAGAAACGGCAGATACAGCCGTTTGTTCTTCGTGATGCCCTGCCAGGCCAGGCGCGGATAGAGTCTGTGCGTCATACCCGCTCGCCTCCCGCCTGCAGGACGGTCAGCGCATCCGTGATCTTCTGGTAGAGCTGATCGTCGGTCATACCGCCGCGGTAGAGCTGGTGGCAGACCTCGCCGTCCTTGATGAACAGGACCCGGCCCGCGCGGCTGGCCGTACGGACGGAATGCGTGACCATCAGGTCTGGCCGCTGGCACTGATATCGGAGAAGACGCGCAGCAGCTCGTCCGTGGCGCGGGAATCGAGCGCGCCGGTCGGCTCGTCGGCCAGCAGCAGACGGGGGTTCGTGATGATCGCGCGGGCAACGGCCGCGCGCTGCTTCTGGCCGCCGGAGATCTCATACGGATACTTTTTCAGCAGCTCCGAAATGCCGAGCTTCGCCGCGATGGGCTCGAGCCGTGCGCCGAGCTGGCTCTGCGGCACGCCCGCGAGCACGAGCGGCAGATAGATGTTGTCCTCGACCGAGAAGGTGTCGAGCAGGTTGAATTCCTGAAACACGAAGCCGAGATTGTCACGGCGGAAGGCGGCGCGGTCGGACTCGCGGATGGACGCGAGGTCTTTGCCGTCGAGCAGCACCTGGCCGGAGGTCGGCTTGTCGAGCCCGGCGAGGATATTCAGGAGCGTGGTCTTGCCGGAGCCGGATTCGCCCATGATGGCGACGTATTCGCCGTTTTCCACGCTGAAATTGATGTTTTTGAGCGCCTCGACCGACGCACCGCCAAAGCGCGTCGTGTAGACCTTGCGCAGGCCGTTCACTTCGAGAATCTGCATAAGAAAAATGCCTCCTGTGAAAGTTTTTGCGCCAAGTATATCGCGCCAGGCCTCCCGCCGCCATCGATTCCGCTTACACTTTCCGGCTGCCGTCTTACAGTTTTGTAAGACATCCTATCCCCCCGCGCCCGCAGGCGCACCCAGCAAGTTTCCGTGTACCGATTCAGCCATCACCAACAATGACGTGCTCTTTCGGCAGAAATTCCTTGATCGGCAGGCGGGACGCCGTAGAAGTGCGTCCATCTATTGAGCAGATACGTAATGGCGGTTTCTGAGCTAATAGCGCCCTTTTCTCCCCTATCGTTTCCCGCGCAAGGGAAAAGATAGGGCCGCCGGAGGCGCGTCAGAAATGACCACGACGGAACGAGCCGCCGCAAGCGACGTCTCTTTTCCTCTGTGCTCGTTTCTTCCTTTCCAAACCGCAAACTAAATTTGCGGTTTGGGTTTTTCTATGCAAATTTGTTACAACCTCTCAGTCAGCCTGCGGCTGCCAGCATCCCTACCCCTTTTGTCCCTTCGGGACATTTCCCCCTGATAGGGGGAATCGGCCCCTGGAAGGGGAGCCAAGGGATGTGCGTCATTCCCGGACCTGGCGTTGGGAGAGGCCGATGCGGATGGCGGTGCCTTCGTCCGGGGACGATTCGGCGGTGATGGAGTGGCCGAGCTTCCGGCAGATCGTCCGGCAGAGATAGAGGCCGAGGCCGCTGGCCTTCTGGTCGCCGCGGCCGTTGTACCCGGTGTAGCCCTTTTCAAAGATGCGCGGCAGATCCTCCGGCGCGATGCCGATGCCCGTGTCGCGGATGACGAGCGTCTTCGGGTGCTCCATCGTAATGGTGATCGACCCCTCCCGCGTGTATTTGAGCGCATTGGACAAGACCTGCTCCACCACGAACAGCAGCCACTTCTCGTCCGTGACGCACGCTGCGTTCAAAGGCTCATAGCAGAGCTTCAGCTTCCGCGTGATGAACTCCCCGGCAAAGCGCCGCACGGCCTGCCGGACGATCGCGTCAAGATCGCACGTGCGCAGCACAAAGTCGCTGCCGCCGTTCAGCCGCAGATAGACCATGACCATCTCGACATACTGCTCGGCGCGGGAAAGCTCCTGCAAAAGCTGCCTTGCCTGCGGCGTATCCTCCTGCTGCAGGCATAAGCGCATGGAGGCGATGGGCGTTTTGATCTGGTGCGCCCAGAGCGTATAATAGTCGAGCATGTCCTGATACCGGCTGTTCAGCTGGGTCTCCAGCGTGCGCTGCTGCGCGAGCAGCGCGCGGGTGAGCGCGCGGTAGTCCTCCTCTAAGACCGCCTGCGGCTGCGGAAGCGTCTCCGGCAGGGTGGGGAGGTTTTTTAAGATCTGCTGCAGCTCCAGATGCCGCTGCCGGACGCGCCGGAAGTCCAGCAGCAGGATCACGAGCCCCAGCGCCGCGCACAGCGCCGACGGATACCACACCGCCGCCAGCGGCAGGTGGTACAGCCGGAACGAGACCAGAAACAAAAGGGCGAACAGCAAAAACGACCCGATCTTCAGCGCCTTGGAGCGCAGATAATGCAAAAACAGCTTCATATCATTCTACCAGATAGCCCGCACCGATTTTTGTCGTGATGAAGCCCGTCAGCCCCGCGCCGTCCAGCTTTTTGCGCAGGCGCGCCATGTTGACCGAAAGCGTGTTCTCATCGACGAAGCTGTCCGTCTGCCACAGCGCCTCCATGAGCTTTTCGCGGCTGACGATCGTCCCCTTGTCCTGCAGGAGCGTCCAGAGGATGCGGTATTCATTCTTGCTGAGCGGCAGCTTTTCCCCGTCCACGAGCAGCGACTGGTCGCCTGTCTGCAAAACAGCGCCGCGGTGCGAGAGCACCGGGCTGGCCGCGGCAGTCATACGTCCGGCGCAGAAGCGCCTGCACCTTGGCCGTCAGCACGTCCAGATCAAAGGGCTTGGCGATGAAATCATCCGCGCCCATGTTCATGGCCATGACGATGTTCATATTCTCCGACGCGGAAGAGAGGAACACGACCGGCACGCGCGAAACGGTGCGGATCTGCGTGCACCAGTGATAGCCGTTGAAAAACGGGAGCGAGATATCCAGCAGCACGAGCTGCGGGTCAAAGGCCGTGAATTCCTCCATGACCGCACGGAAGTTCTGCACGCACCGCGCGTCCAGCTCCCACTGCCGCAGATGCGCGCAGACGGCCTGCGCGATGCCGGGGTCGTCCTCGACCACCAGGATCCGGTACATACCGCCGCCTCCTTTTCTTTTTTGTTCCAGTATAGCACACCTGCCCTGCTGCCGCAAGAAAAGGCGATTTTCCTCTTTCTTTATTGTGCAGAATCGTATATAATACTGATATCTTTACGCTTCTTCCGAAATGGGGGATCTTTAGCATGGAACAGGAAGACAAGAACCTGCACGCGCAGCAGCCGGACGAGGCGCAGACGCCTGCAAAGCAGCCGGAGCCGAAGGGCTATGAGGCCTATCTGAGCTTATTTGATCTGGTGCGGATGCTGGCGGTCATCACGCTGGTCTTCGTATTCTTTTTCCGTCTGAACGGCGTGAGCGGAAGCTCGATGTACCCCACGCTGGTCGACAAGGACTATCTGGTGCTGGAGAGCAATTTCCTCTACCGGGACGCGAAGCAGGGCGATATCGTCGTTTTGTATACGCCGCCGTTTTCCGAGAATGACGAACTGCTGGTCAAGCGTGTGATCGCGGTCGGCGGGCAGACGGTGGATATTGATTTTAACGCGGGCGTCGTCTACGTCGACGGGCAGGCACTGGACGAGCCGTATACGTTTGAACCGACCTATCTGAGCTACGCCGAATACGGCAAGGCGCTCGACTATCCGGTCACCGTGCCGGAGGGCGAGCTGTTCGTCATGGGCGACAACCGCAACCACTCGGAGGACAGCCGGTTTTCCGACGTCGGCTGCGTCAAAAAAGAGGCCGTGCTCGGCAAGGTGCTGCTCGTCATCTTCCCGGGGCGGCAGACCAACGAACTCGGCGCCGTGACTGGCGGCCGGGACTGGCACAGATTCGGAGCAGTATCATGAAACAGGAAGCAAACAGCGAAGCAACGATGAATATCCAGTGGTATCCGGGCCACATGACCAAGACGCGCCGGATGATCGAGGAGGATGTGAAGCTTGTCGACGCCGTGTGCGAGATTCTCGACGCGCGCATCCCGATTGCCAGCCGCAACCCGGACATCGACGCCATCTGCGGCACGAAGCCCCGGATGATCATCCTCAACCGCATCGATATGGCCGATCCCGCGATGACAAAGCGCTGGGCGGAGCATTTCCGCGCCAGGGGTTACAGCGTCCTGCAGACCGACTGCAAGACGAAAAGGGCATTTCCGGCTTCGTGCCGGCTGTGCGGGAGCTGCTGGCGGAAAAGCTGGCGCGCTACGCGGAAAGAAGGGACAGGTGGGACGGCCCCTGAAGCTCATGGTCGTCGGCATTCCGAATGTGGGAAAATCGACGTTCATCAACCAGATCGCCGGGCGCAAGGGCGCGAAGGCCGAAAACCGCCCCGGCGTCACGCGCGGCAAGCAGTGGATCACGGTCGATCAGGGGCTTTTGCTTCTGGACACGCCGGGCATTCTATGGCCGAAGTTTGAAGACCCGGAGGTCGGCATGCGCCTTGCCTACACGGGCGCAGTCAAGGAGGACGTCATCGACACCGAGACGCTTGCATGCCATTTTATGGAGCTTCTGGCGAAGTTCTACCCCCAGACGCTGCTTGAGCGCTACAAGCTCGAAGCGCCGGAGGGCGCGGACGGCTATGACCTTCTGCAGCTGGCGGGAAAGAAGCGCGGCTATCTCGTCTCCGGCGGCGAGGTCAACACCGAGCGCATGGCAAAGGCGCTGATGGACGATTACCGCAGCGGCAAGCTCGGCAGACTCACGCTCGAAAGCCCGGAGGAGCAGAACGCATGAAACACGAAACACCGATCGATCTGTGGCTCTATGAAAAAGAGGCGTTCGCGGACGGCTTTCAGCTGGTGTGCGGCGTGGATGAGGCCGGGCGCGGGCCGCTGGCCGGGCCGGTCTGCGCGGCGGCGGTGATCTTGCCGCCGGAGCTGGTGATCCCGGGCCTGAACGACTCGAAAAAGCTTACGGACAAAAAGCGCCGGGAGCTCTGCAGCGTCATCACCGCCGAGGCCGTCAGCTACGGCATCGCGTTTGCGAGCGAGCAGGAGATCGACGAGATCAACATCCTGCAGGCGACCTTCCTCGCCATGGAGCGGGCGATGGCGCAGCTGGCCCCGCCGCCGGAGCTGGCGCTCATCGATGGGAACCGCTCCAAAGACTTCGGCCTGCCCGTCCGGACGATCGTGAAGGGCGACAGCCTGTCCGCCTCCATTGCCGCCGCGTCGATCCTGGCAAAGGTGACGCGGGATAGGCTGATGGAGCAATACGACGAGCAGTACCCGCAGTACGGCTTCGCCGTCCACAAGGGCTACGGCACGAAGCGGCACTATGCGGCGCTGCGTGAATTCGGCCCCTGCCCCATCCACCGGCAGACGTTTTTAAAAAAATTCTATGCGGGCACGTGATCTGCTCGGCCCCTGGGGCGAGGCAGCGGCCGCGGAGTATCTGCGAAAAAGGGCTGGCGCATCGAGGCCATGAACTACCGCACGCGGCTCGGCGAGATCGATATCATCGCGTCGAACCGGCAGTATCTCGTCTTCTGCGAGGTCAAGCTGCGAAAATCGGCGAATTTCGCCGCTGCGCGGGAGTTTGTCGATGCACGCAAGCAGCAGCGTCTGCGCACGACCGCGCTTTTGTACCTATCCCAGCACGAAACGCCGCTGCAGCCGCGCTTCGACGTGATCGAAATCTATGCGCCCGCCGGCACGCAGACCCGCCGCCCGCAGATCACCCATATGGAGGACGCTTTCTGATGCTATACCGTGTATTTGACGGCCACTGCGACACGCCGGTCGAGCTCTGGCTGCAGGAAAAGCAGCTGCGCAGCAGCGATCTTGCCGTGTCGCTGGACAAGGCCGCGGGGCTTGGCGGCTACGCCCAGTTCTTCGCGTTCTGCACCGCGTGGATCGAGACGCGCATGCCCCATACAGAGCATTTTTCCCGCGCGCTGGACTATTTTCTGGCACAGCTGCGCAAAAACGAAGACAGGATCACCCTCTGCTGCACCGCGCCGGAGGCGGAAGCCGCCATGCAGGCGGGCAAATGCGCCGCGTTTCTCGCCATTGAGGGCGCAGAGGCTGTGCGCGAGGACGAGGGACTGCTGGAGCTTGCATATGAGGCGGGCGTGCGGATGGTCTCGCTCGTGTGGAACCTGCCGAACGGCCTGTCCGGCTCCTGCCAGACCGGCGAGGGGCTGACGGAGAAGGGCAAGCGCTTCTTCCGACGCGCACAGAAGCTCGGCATGCTCGTGGACGTGAGCCATCTGTCCGAAAAGGGCTTCTGGGACATGGCGGAGCTGGCGGAAAAGCCGATCGTGGCCAGCCACTCCGATTCGTTCGCCGTCTGCCCGCACCCACGCAATCTGACCGACGCGCAGTTCCGGGCCATCTGCGATCTTGGCGGCACGGCGGGGCTCAACCTCTACGGGCCGTTTCTGACCGACGGGCCGCGCGTGACGTTTGACGATCTGCGCCGCCATCTCGATCATTTCCTGGATCTTGGCGGCGAGGGGCATCTCGCGCTGGGCGCGGATCTCGACGGCTGCAGCGTGCTGCCGGAGGGCTTTGCCGCGCTGAATGATTATGAGACCCTCGGGCGCTATCTGGCCGACGCCGGATATCCCGATGAAACCATACAGAACCTGTTCTGCAATTCTTTGATGAAGGTCGTGAAAACATGCATTATGTAAGTACCCGGGATTCTTCCCGCCGTCTGACCGCCAGCCAGGCCATCGTGGAGGGCCTCAGCCGCGACGGCGGTCTGTATCTGCCGGAATCCATTCCGCAGCTGACCCTGGCGGACATCCGCGCGCTCGCGCGTCTGTCCTATCCGGAGCGGGCAGCGAAGATCATGAAGCTCTATCTCGAGGAATTCTCCGAGGAAGAGCTGCTCGGCTTCGCGCAGAAGGCCTATGGCCCCGCCAAATTCGATACCCCCGCGGCTGCGCCCGTCGTGCAGCTCGCGGACAACACCTATATCCAGGAGCTCTGGCACGGGCCGACGTGCGCGTTCAAGGACATGGCCCTGCAGATGCTGCCGTATCTGCTGACGGCCTCGCTCAAGAAGACCGGCGAGGAGAAGACCGTCTGCATCCTCGTCGCGACCTCCGGCGACACGGGCAAGGCCGCGCTTGAGGGCTTCCGCGATGTGGACCGCACGAAGATCCTCGTGTTCTACCCCGACGGCGGCGTGTCGGAGATCCAGAAGCTGCAGATGGTCACGCAGGAGGGCAAAAACGTCGGCGTGTGCGCCGTGCGCGGCAACTTTGACGACGCGCAGACCGGCGTGAAGCGCATTTTCTCCGATGCGCAGCTGCGCGAGACGCTCGCCTCCCGCGGCTATTTCCTCTCCTCGGCCAACTCCATCAACTGGGGCAGGCTCCTGCCGCAGATCGTGTATTACGTCTCGTCGTACTGCGACCTGCTCGCCTCCGGCGCCATCAAGGAAGGACAGACCGTCAACGTCTGCGTGCCGACGGGCAACTTCGGCAACATTCTCTCCGGCTTCTACGCGAAGAAGATGGGCGTGCCCATCGGCAGGCTCATCTGCGCGTCGAACGAGAATAACGTCCTGACCGACTTTATCAAGACCGGCACCTATGACCGCAACCGGCCGTTTTATCAGACGGCTTCGCCGTCGATGGATATCCTGATCTCGTCAAACCTCGAGCGGCTTTTGTACCTGCTGTCGGGCTCGGACGAGGAGGTGCGCGGGTACATGCAGGCGCTCGCCGGGACCGGCCGCTATACCGTCTCGGAGCGGGTGTTCCGCGCGGTCCAGGCAGAGTTCTCCTGCGGCTTCTGCACTGACGCGCAGGGCGCGCAGACGATCGGCAAGACCTTCCGCGAAAAGAACTATCTGCTTGACACCCATACCGCTGTGGCCTGCACCGTGCTGGAGGGCTACCGCGCCGAGACCGGCGACGGGACGCTGACTGTCGTCGAGTCCACGGCCAGCCCCTTCAAGTTCTGCGCGAGCGTGCTGGACGCGCTCGGCGTGACGGAGCATCAGCCCGGCACGAAGGTCCTGGGCCAGCTCACGGCCGTGACCGGCCGCGAAGCGCCGCTGCCGCTGGCCAGTCTCGCGGGCAAGACCCCGCGCTTCGGCGAAGTCGCGGACAAGACTGCGATGCAGTCCGTCGTCACGGAGTTTCTGCAGTAATGGCCCTGTACGCGATCGGCGATCTGCACCTGTCGCTGGGGCCGGCCGATAAGCCGATGGACGTCTTCGGCGGCCGGTGGGAGGGCTATGTCGACAAGCTCCGGGAGAACCTGCGCGTCATCGGGCCGGAGGATACGACCGTGCTGCTCGGCGATCTCAGCTGGGCAATGAGCCTCGACGACGCGGCGGAGGATTTTACCTTCATGAACGCCATCCCCGGCCGCAAGATCATCCTCAAGGGCAACCACGACTACTGGTGGACGACGCTGCGGGCCTTTGACCGCTTCTGCGCGGAGCACGGCTTTTCGGATTTTCACGTGCTGAACAACAGCTGCTTCTTTTATGGGGAGCTTGCGCTCTGCGGCACGCGCGGCTGGTTCTATGACGAACAGAAGGCCGGCAGCCACGACGAGAAGATCTTCCGGCGGGAGCTCGGGCGGCTGGAGCGGTCGCTGCAGCTGGCGGGAGAGAAGGAAAAATACTGCTTCCTGCACTATCCGCCGCGCTACCGCGGGTATGTCTGCCCGGAGATCCTGGCTTTGTTCGAGACCTACGGCGTGACGCGCTGCTATTACGGCCACCTGCACGCCGACTCCATCCGGCTGGCGCTGGAGGGGCCGTACCGGGGCACGGAATACCGCCTTGTTTCGGCAGATCACGTCGATTTTCAGCCGCAGCGCATCGGATAGACGGCAAATGGGCGGAAAGATTTTGAATTTTTTCTGAATTCGGATAAATTCCTGAAAAAACAGTGGATTTCTTGCATGAAGTCTGGTAGAATAGAGCGGATTCAAATGAGAATGGTGAATATCGGCTTTTATGAGCCGCACCGCATAGGAGGAAAGTACCACAATGAACGTCAATAAAAACGTAGAGAAAGAAAAACGGCAGCGCAAAGGTCACCGTCGAGATCGCAAAGGACGAGTTCCAGACCGCGCTGGACAAGGCGTATGTCAAGATCCGCAAGGACATCATGATCCCCGGCTTCCGCAAGGGCAAGGCCCCGCGCAAGTTCGTCGAGCGTATGTACGGCTCCCAGGTGTTCTATGAAGACGCCGTCAACGAGATCTTCCCCGAGATCTACAAGGCAGCCATTACCGAGCAGGAGATCAAGGCCGTCGGCCAGCCCTCCGTTACCGATATGCAGACCCCCGAAGACGGCAGCGTCGTGCTGACTGTCTCCACGGAGCTTTACCCCGAGGTCACCCTCGGCGAATACAAGGGCATCGAGGTCCCCAAGGAATCCGTCTCCATCTCCAAGGCAGAGGTCGACGCAGAGCTTGCCCGCATGCAGGAGCGCAACGCCCGCATCGAGACGGTCGACCGCGAAGCGAAGACCGGCGACACCGTCGTTCTGGACTTTGAGGGCTTCGTGGACGGCAAGCCGTTTGACGGCGGCAAGGCCGAGGGCTATACCTGACGCTCGGCTCCGGCGCGTTCATCCCCGGCTTCGAAGATCAGCTCGTCGGCCTGAAGGCCGGTGAAGAGAAGACCGTCGAGGTCACCTTCCCCGAGAGCTACACCAAGGAGCTGGCCGGCAAGGCCGCGACCTTCCAGTGCAAGATCCACGAGGTCAAGGAGACCATCAAGCCCGAGCTCGACGACGAGTTCGCCAAGGACGTCTCCGAATACGACACGCTGGCCGCGCTCAAGAAGAGCATCAAGGCCGATCTCGCTGCAAAGCGTCAGGAATCCGTTGACCGCGAGTTTGAAAACGAGGCTGTTGTCCTCGCAGGCAAGAACATGACCTGCGACATCCCCGCCTGCATGATCGACGAGCAGGTTGACAAGCATCTCGAGCAGTTTGCCTATCAGCTGCAGTCCCAGGGCATGAAGATGGAAGACTACCTCAAGATGATCGGCGGCGACGTCAAGGGCATGCGCGATTCCATGCGCCCGATGGCGGAGCAGACCGTCCGCAGCAACATCCTGCTCAGCGAGATCGTCCATCAGGAGAACATCGACGTGACCGAAGAGGAAGTCGAGGAAGAGCTGAAGAAGCTGGCCGAGCAGTATAAGATGGAGCTGGACAAGATCAAGAAATGATCGACGTCGAGGCCGTCAAGTCCGATCTCAAGGGCCGCAAGGCTGTGAAGCTGATCGTCGACAATGCCAAGCCCGTCGAGAAGGAAAAGGAAAAGAAGACCGCCAAGAAATCCGCCAAGAAGGAAGACGCCGCCGAAGCTCCCGCAGAAGAAGCCAAGACTGAGGAATAATTCTCCAACCGGTTGGGTAGAATCCTACAGCCAACCTGACATCCGTCTGAAAGGAGAATCCCACTATGAGTTTAGTTCCGTATGTTGTCGAGCAGACGAGCCGCGGCGAGCGGTCGTACGATATCTTCTCCCGCCTGCTCAACGACCGTATCATCATCCTGTCCGAAGAGGTCAACAGCACCACTGCCAGTCTGATCGTTGCGCAGATGCTCTATCTCGAGGCGCAGGACCCCGATAAGGACATCCAGTTCTACATCAACTCCCCCGGCGGCAGCGTGACCGACGGCATGGCGATCTATGACACCATGCAGTTCATCAAGTGCGACGTGTCCACCATCTGCGTGGGCATGGCCGCGTCGATGGGCGCGTTTTTGCTGTCCTCCGGCACGAAGGGCAAGCGCCTTGCCCTTCCCAACGCGGAGATCATGATCCACCAGCCCTCCGGCGGCACGCAGGGGCAGGCGACTGATATGCAGATTCAGGTCGAACGGATGCTGAAGATCAAGCAGCGTCTGAACGAGATCCTTGCCGCCAACACCGGCAAGCCGCTTGAGACGATCAAGATCGACACCGAGCGCGACAACTTCATGACTGCCGAAGAGGCGCAGGCCTACGGCCTTGTTGACAAGGTCATCTACAAGAGACAATAATCCCTGAAAGGAGGAGTCCAGCTTGGCAAGAGACTCCATCCGCTGCTCCTTCTGCGGCAAAAAACAGGAGCAGGTCGGCCGCATCATCGCCGGCCCCAATGTCTACATCTGCAATGAATGCGTCGAGCTCTGCTCGTCCATCCTGCACGATGAGATGCACAACGGCGTCAACACCCAGCAGCTCGAGCTGCCGGATACGCTCCCGACGCCGCAGCAGATCAAAACCTACATGGACCGCTATATCATCGGCCAGGACGACGCAAAAGTTGCCCTGTCCGTGGCGGTCTATAACCACTATAAGCGCATTTACTTCCAGAACGACTCCGACGTGGAGCTGCAGAAGAGCAACATTCTGCTCATCGGCCCCACCGGCTCCGGCAAGACGCTGTTCGCCCAGACGCTGGCCAAGATCCTCAACGTGCCGTTCGCCATCGCGGACGCGACCACGCTGACCGAGGCCGGTTATGTGGGCGAGGATGTTGAGAATATCCTGCTCCGGCTTCTGCAGGCGGCGGATTTCGACGTAGAGCTGGCCGAGCGCGGCATCATCTATATCGACGAGATCGACAAGATCGCCCGTAAGTCGGAGAACACCTCCATCACCCGCGACGTATCCGGCGAGGGCGTCCAGCAGGCGCTTTTGAAGATCGTCGAGGGCACGGTCGCCAACGTTCCCCCGCAGGGCGGGCGCAAGCACCCGCAGCAGGAGTTCATCCAGGTCGACACGACCAACATCCTCTTCATCTGCGGCGGCGCGTTCGACGGGCTTGACAAGATCATCGAGCAGCGCACCGATACCTCCGCCGTGGGCTTCAACTCCACGGTCAAGAGCAAGGGCGACCACAACGTCGGCAAGCTCTTCCAGCTTGTGCAGCCGCACGATCTGCTGAAATTCGGCATCATCCCCGAGCTGGTCGGCCGTCTGCCGGTCATCACCTCGCTGCAGGGACTGGGCAAGGACGATCTCGTCCGCATCCTGACCGAGCCGAAACGCGCTCTGCAAGCAGTACCACAAGCTGCTGGCCTACGATCAGGTCGAGCTGAGCTTCGAAAAGGGCGCGCTGGAGGCCATTGCCGAAAAGGCCATCGAGCGCCAGATCGGCGCGCGCGGCCTGCGCGCGATCATGGAGGAGATCATGACGAAGATCATGTACGAGATCCCGTCCGACCCCACCATCCAGTCCGTCTGCATCACCGAGCGCTGCGTGCGCGAAGGCGAAGCGCCCCAGATCACCCGCGACGCCGCAAAGCCCCGCGCTCCATCAAGAACGCAGGCGTAACGCTGTAACACAACAAACAGGAAGGGAGCGTGCGCTCCCTTCCTGCGTATTTTTATCCTCCGCGAAAGGAGACAACTTTTATGAGCGACTATAAACCCCTTGCCTGCCTGCCGGTCCTGCCGCTGCGCGGGATCGTGGTGTTTCCCGGCTGCGTGACGCATTTTGACGTCGGCCGGAGCCGGTCTGCCCGCGCCGTTGAGGAGGCCATGCGGGCCGATCAGATGATCTTCCTCGTCGCCCAGCGCGACGTGCAGTGCGACGAGCCGAAAAAGGCCGATCTGTACCAGATCGGCACCGTCGCCTATGTCCGCCAGATCCTGCGGCTGCCGGGCGACAATATGCGCATCCTCGTCGAGGGCAAATACCGCGCGCAGCTGACCGACATGATCCATGCCGAGCCGTATCTCTTCGCCCGCGCGATGGAGCTGGACGAGCCGGGCTATCACGCCGCCGTGCCGCGCACGCAGGCGCTCGTGCGGCAGGCGCACCAGCTGTTTGAGCAGTTTATCGATCTGGCCGTCAAATCCGGGCAGGAAAACCTGCTGCAAGGCTCTGCGACCGACGACGCGGGCGAGCTGGCCGATTTCATCGCCCAGAACGCGACGTTCGGCTATGAGGACAAGCAGAAGATCCTTGAGACGCTGCCGCCCGTGCACCGGCTGGAGCTGTGCGTGCGGACGATGGCGAAGGAGCTCGACATCCTGCGCCTCGAGAGCGAGATCAACGATCAGGTGCAGCAGAATGTCAACCAGAACCAGCGCGATTATTATCTGCGCGAGCAGCTGCACGTCATCCGCGAAGAACTCGGCGAGGACGACGACAGCGACGCCGACAGCTACCGTGCCAAGATCCAGGCCCTGAAGCTGCCCAAGGAGACCGAGGAAAAGCTCCTGCGCGAGGTCTCGCGCTTGCGCGCCAGCAGGCCGGCTCCGCCGAGGCCGCCGTGCTGCGCAATTACCTTGATACCATCCTCGACCTGCCGTGGAACAAGGAGACGAAGGAGCGGCTGGATGTCAAGTCTGCCGCGAAGATCCTCGACGAGGATCATTTCGGCCTCGAGCCGGTCAAAAAGCGCATTCTCGAGACGCTGGCCGTGCGGCAGCTGGCTCCGGAGCTGCCGGGGCAGATCCTCTGCTTGGTCGGCCCCCCGGGCGTGGGCAAGACGTCCGTCGCCATCTCGATCGCACGCGCGCTGAACCGCCATCTTGCGCGGCTCTCGCTCGGCGGCGTGCGTGACGAGGCCGAGATTCGCGGCCACCGCAAGACATATATCGGCGCTATGCCGGGCCGCATCATGACGGCTCTCATTCAGGCCAAGAGCAAAAACGCGCTGCTGCTGCTCGACGAAATTGACAAACTCGGCAGCGATTATAAGGGCGATCCCTCGTCGGCACTGCTGGAGGTCCTCGATTCGGCGCAGAATTCCAGCTTCCGCGACCACTATATCGAGGTGCCGTTCGACCTGTCCCATTGCATGTTCATCACCACCGCCAACACGACCGACACCATCCCCCGCGCCCTGCTCGACCGGATGGAGGTCATTGAGCTGGGGTCTTACACGGACGAGGAAAAGCTGCAGATCGCCAAGCGGCATCTGCTGCCGAAGCAGCTGAAAAAGCACGGCATGAAGCGCACGCAGGTGCGCGTCTCCGACGACGCCATCCGCGAGATCATCGCCTGCTACACGCGCGAATCCGGCGTGCGTAGTCTCGAGCGGCAGATTGCCGCGCTCTGCCGCAAGTGCGCCATGCGCTTCGTCTCCGACGAGCCGCCCAAGCGCATCTCCATCACCGGCGGCAATCTCGAGGACTTCCTCGGCGTCCGCAAATACCTGCCGGAGGCCAATACCGTGGGCGACCAGATCGGCCTTGTGACCGGTCTGGCATGGACCGCCGTCGGCGGCACGACGCTCGAGGTCGAGGTCAACGTCGTGCCCGGCACCGGCAAGCTGGAGCTGACCGGCAATCTGGGCGACGTGATGAAGGAATCCGCCTTCGCGGCCATGAGCTTTATCCGCTCGCGCGCGCAAAGGCGCTGGGCCTCGCCCCGGATTTCTACAAAACGAAGGACATCCATGTCCACTTCCCGGAGGGAGCCGTCCCGAAGGACGGGCCGTCCGCCGGTATCACGATCTGCACCGCCATCGTCTCGGCGCTTACGAACCGCCCCGTGCGGCGCGACGTCGCCATGACGGGCGAGATCTCCATCCGGGGCCGCGTGCTGGCGATCGGCGGACTCAAGGAAAAGACCATGGCTGCTCTGCGCCACGGGGTCAAGACCGTCATCATCCCGGCGGAAAACGAAAAGGATCTGGAGGAGATCGACCAGACCGTGCGGCAGGCGCTGCAATTCATCACGGTTTCCAGCGCCGACCGCGTGCTGGAGGCTGCTCTGCTCCCCGCCGGCGCGCCGGAGCCGGAGACCGCCGCGCCGTCCGGCACGGACGTGCTCGCCGCCATTCCCGCGCCCAAGACCCGCCGCAAGCCCGGCATCCGCCAGTGAGGGACCGCTATGAATCTGCATAACGCGGAATTTGTCCGCTCCGTGACCGCCGTGGCGGATTGCCCGAAGGACGGTCTGCCGCAGATCGCGTTCGCAGGCAAGTCCAACGTCGGAAAATCCTCCGTCATCAACAAGCTCCTGCTGCGCAAAAACTTTGCCCGCGTCGGCGAGGCCCCCGGCAAGACCACGCATATCAACTTTTTCCGCATCGACGAGGCCATGTACCTCGTCGATCTGCCGGGCTACGGCTACGCCAAGGTCCCGCAGAAGGAAAAAGAGCGCTGGGGCAGGCTGATGGAGGCCTATTTTGCCGCGCCGGATACGCTCACCTTCGGCGTGATGCTCGTCGACGCGCGCCATGCGCCGACGGCCAACGACGTCGTGATGGCCAATTACTTCCTGCAGTCCGGCAAGCCCTTCGTGGTCGTGGCCAATAAGCTCGATAAGCTCAAAAAGAGCGAGATCGCGCCCAACCTGGCCCGCATCCGCGAGGTCCTGCAGCTGCCGGACGCCATCCGCCTCATCCCCTTCTCCGCCGAAAAAGGCGACGGCCGCGACGACCTCCTCTCCACCATCCTCCAAGCCGCCGAGGGGTAATTCCATAAAACCAAAAGGTGCAGTCTGATATCTCAGACTGCACCTTTTTTGTATTTGTGCGCACTTTCAATGCCTTCCCCTCATAGGGGAAGCCATTGCTCCGCAAGAAGGTAACATCCATCCGGATTTCCACCGCACCTTCTATTGATGACAGTTGTTCTGAGGCAACTATCTGCAAATCTGGTGTACCGTATCAGGCGGCGCGTACCAAGACACCCGTAAGGTGACTCCCGAGTGGAACGATGCCTGAAACATTGGTGCTTGCCTGAACTCAGACGCAGAACGCACCAAACGCGTCTCCACGCACTCTTTTCTCCCCTATCTTTTCTCTTGCGAGAGAAAAGATAGGGCCGCCGGAGGCGCGTCAGAAACGACCACGACGGAACGAATCCTTGCAGGCAAGGCTTCTTATCCTCTGTGCTCGTTTCTTCCTTTCCAAACCGCAAGCTGAACTTGCGGTTTGGGTTTTATGGCAAATCTGCGACGACCTCTCAGTCTGCTTCGCAGCCAGCTCTCCTGGCAGGGGAGTCTTTGGGTCAGAACAGGGTCAGCTGGCTGGTGAGGGGGAGGGTGCCGAAGGCGCCGGCTTGCTGGAGCTGGTCGATGAGCGTCTTCGATACCTTCGGGCAGGCGTCGGCGAATTCCTCGACGGAGAGGAATTCCATGCTGTCGCGGCAGTTCATGATGTCCCATGCCGCCGTCTCGCCGAGACCGGCCACGGCCACGAACGGCGGGCGCAGCTGCCCGTCCTCGATCTGGAATTTTGTCGCGTGGGAATGATAGATATCGATCGGCGCGAAGGTAAAGCCGCGCAGATAGAACTCATAGCAGACCTCAAGCGTGGTGAACAGATCGTCGTCCTTGGCGCTGGAATCCTCGTCCTCCTTGATCTCCTGCAGCTTTTTTTTGACAAGCTCGATGCCGTGGCACATCATGCCCTCGTCGAAGCCGCCTTTCTGGCTGCGGCGGTAGAAATAGGCCGCGTAGAACGCAAGCGGCTGGTGCACCTTGAACCACGCGATGCGGAAGGCCATCATGACATACGCCGTCGCGTGGGCCTTCGGGAAGAGATATTTGATCTTTTTGCAAGAGCCGATGTACCATTCCGGCACGCCTGCGGCCTTCATTTCCTCCTCCGCGCCGTCGGGCAGACCTCTGCCCTTTCGGACGGCCTCCATGATCTTGAACGAGCGCTTTTCCGGCATGCCGCACTTGATGAGATAGAGCATGATATCGTCGCGGCAGCCGATGGCCTCGCCGACAGTCGCGGTCTTCGACAAAATGAGATCACGCGCGTTGCCCAGCCACACGTCCGTGCCGTGGGAGAAGCCGGAAAGGCGGATGAGGGTATCGAACTTGTCGGCTGCGTCTCCTGCAGCATGCCTCTGGTGAAGCCCGTGCCGAATTCCGGGATGGCGACGGAACCGACCGGCCCCAGGATCGGATCGTTCTCATACCCCAGGACCTTGCTGGAGGTGAAGATGGACATGGTATCCTGATCGTCGAGCGGGATCTTCTGCGCGTCGACGCCGGTCATGTCCTCCAGCATACGGATCATGGTCGGGTCATCGTGGCCCAGCATATCGAGCTTCAGGAGGTTTTCCTCCATGGAGTGATATTCAAAATGCGTCGTGATCCACTCGGAGTCCTTGTCGTCCGCCGGGTGCTGCACGGGGCAGAAGTCCCAGATCTCGTTCTCCTGCGGAATGACGACGAGGCCGCCGGGGTGCTGGCCGGTCGTGCGCTTGACGTTGACGCAGCCGAGCGCCCGGTTCTCCTCGGCCTTGGAGACAGTCTTGCCGCGCTCCGACAGGTATTTTTTCGCGTAGCCGTAGGCCGTCTTTTCCGCGACGGTGCCGATGGTGCCGGCGCGGAAGACGTGCGTCTTGCCGAACATCTGCACGCAGTAGGCGTGCGCCTTGGCCTGATACTCGCCGGAGAAATTGAGGTCGATATCCGGGACCTTGTCGCCGCCGAAGCCGAGGAAGGTCTCAAACGGGATGTTGAAGCCGTCCTTGTCGAGCTTCGCCCCGCATTTGGGGCAGACGGCATCGGGCAGGTCCGCGCCGCAGGCGCAGTCGGCAGGCACCTCGAACGTCGTGAACTTGCACTGCGGGCAGCGGTAGTGCGGCGGATAGGAATTGACCTCCGTGATGCCGGACATGAACGCCACGATGGACGAGCCGACCGAGCCTCGCGAGCCGACAAGATAGCCGTGCTCCAGCGAGTTCTGCACCAGCTTCTGTGCCGACATGTAAATGACGTCGTAGTGGCAGGAGATAATGTCGTGCATTTCCGTGTCGACGCGCTTCTGCACAAGCTCCGGCGGGGTTTCGCCGTAGAGCCGGTGGAGCTTGCCGTAGACGAGGGCTTTCAGGTCTTCAACGGAATTTTCGATCTTCGGCGCGAACAGATTGTGCGGCACGGGCCGCAGCGTCTCGCACCAGTCAACGATGCGGTTCGGGTTTTCGATGACGACCTCGCGCGCCTTTTCTTCGCCGAGATACGCGAATTCCGCCATCATCTCGTCCGTCGTCCGCAGATACAGCGGCAGCGGCCGGTCGGCGTCGGGCATCTGCTTGGTGGCAAGCAGGATGTGGCGGAAGATTTCGTCCTCCGGGTCGAGAAAGTGCACGTCGCCGGTCGCGACGACGGGCTTTCCCAGCTCCTCGCCGAGCTTGACGATGGTGCGGTTGAAGCCGCGCAGCTCCTCCTCGTCCTCGGCAAGACCCTTGTCGAGCATGAAGCGGTTGTTGCAGATGGGCTGGATCTCGAGGAAGTCATAGAAAGACGCGATGCGCTTGAGCTCCGCCCAGCTCTTGTGGTTCAGGATGGCCTGGAACAGCTCGCCCGCCTCGCAGGCCGAGCCGATGATGAGCCCCTCGCGCCACTGCAGCAGCTCCGACTTCGGCATGATCGGCACGCGCCGGAAGTATTTGAGATTGCCGTAGGAGATCAGCCGGTAGAGGTTGCGCAGGCCGATGGAATTTTTGGCGAAGACGATGATGTGCCGCGCGCGGCGGTCCATGATCTTGCTGCCGGAGCGCAGCTCCTCCATGCGCGGGTTGATGGCCTGCAGATGGTCGATGCCCTGCTCCTGCAGCATTTTGAAAAAGCGCATGAGCAGATACCCGCAGGTGATGGCGTCGTCGGAGGCGCGGTGGTGGTTGAAATCCGGCAGACTCAGCGCGTCCGCGACGATGTTGAGCTTGTATTTGCCGAGCTCCGGCATCAGATTCTGCGCCAGGATGAGCGTATCGACATACGTCGGCTGGAACACGATGCCGAGGCGCTCGCACGCTGCCGTCACGAAGCCGATATCAAAATCGGCGTTGTGCGCGCACAGCGGGCGGCCGCCGACATAGTCGAGAAACTGCGGGATCGCCTCGGAAATATCCGGCTGCCCGGCGAGCATCTGGTCGTTGATGCCTGTCAGATCGACGATCTTCGGCTGCAGGGGCCGGTGCGGGTCGACGAAGGTCTGGAACGTGCTGAGAACCTCGTTTCCCTTCATGATGGCCGCGCCGATCTCGATGATCGTGTCATGAAGCGAGGACAGGCCGGTCGTTTCCAGGTCGAACGCGACGTATTCCTCGTCAAAGGAGAAGTCTCCGTCGCCGTGGACGGCGATGCGGTCGTCGACGTCGTTGACGTAGTAGCCCTCGCAGCCGTAGAGAATTTTGATGTTCTGGTCCGTCCCCGCGACCTTGGCCTTGGACGCGGCCTTCATCGCGTCCGGGAACGACTGTGCGCCGCCGTGGTCGGTGATGGCGATGGCGCGGTGGCCCCAGCTGGCCGCACGCTTGACGGCCGCGCCGGTATCGGTCAGCGCGTCCATGGACGACATAGTCGTATGCAGGTGCAGCTCGACGCGCTTTTCGGGGTAAGTATCGCGGCGCTTGGGCGCCTCGATCTTTTCCATGGCGTTCGGCTGAAGCACCATTTCATTGTCATACCGGTCAAAACTCATCTTGCCCTGTACGCGCAGCCACATGCCGGGCTGAACGTTGTCGATGATGGGCTTGGCCTTTGCAGCCTCCATAAACTGATTGACACGGACGGAACTGGTATAGTCCGTCATATCAAAGCAGACGACCCACGCGCCGCGCTTTTTCAGCTCCCGGTGCTGCACGGCGAAGACCTTGCCCTCGACGATCACGCGGAACATATCGAGATTCAGCTCGTCCATCCGCACCGCCCGGCCCGAAAACGGCCGCCCGTAGAACAGCGCGCCCGTCGGCTCCTGCGGCGCGTGGTGCGCTGCGGGGGAGCTCTTGCGGCAGGAGCCGCGCCGGGGCCTGTGCGGAGGGCTGGATTGCCGGGGGGTGTTTTTGAGCGCCTCGGCCCGGATGCGGGCCGTCTCTTCAAACAGGGCCTTGCCCTCGAGATTGCTGTGCGCCTCGACTTCGATCTTCTTCGTCACGCCGAAGCGCTCGCGCAGGAACTGCTCGCCCTTTTTGGCGTTCTGGAGGATGGAATCCTTGCCGTTGGCGCGCAGATGGATGGTCACGGTGTCGTCTTCGACCGTATATTGTGCCCCGGCCAGAATGGCGGCCGAGGGCGAGAAAGCGCGGATGAACACCTGCGCCAGATCGCGGAAATCCATATGCGGCAGCTCCTCTTCCGGATAACGCACCGAAAGCTCCAGCGACTTCAGGCCGTAGGCCTTTTCTACGGCCCGGCAGAGCGTCTGGAGCTGCTTTTCCGCGAAATACTTCTCCGCCTGCGCGTCGAGGCGGATGGTGCGCGCATCCCGGTCGAGCTCGGCGTGGACGACGGCGAGGCGCTCGAGCGCCTGCGCCAGCTCCTCCGGCGGCTCAAAGCCTGGGAACAGCGCGGGGAAAAAAAATACTTCACTCATGGTTTTACAACTTCTCTATGTACTCTAACAGCGTGGGCAGCAGCTCGTCGTAGGGGGAGCTTTTTGAGCTGCTTGCCCCTTGACGAACAGAATGCCGCAGCCGTCGCCGCCGGCGATGCCGATGTCGGCCTCCCGGGCCTCGCCGGGCCCGTTGACCACGCAGCCCATGACGGCGACCGTGATGGGCTTTTCGCAGGCGGCCAGCGCCTGCTCGACCTGGTTGGCCAGGCCGATCAGATCGATGCGCGTGCGCCCGCAGGTCGGGCAGGCGACGATGTTGACGCCGGTCTTGCGCAGGCCCGCGGCCTTGAGGATATCCTTCGCCGTCAAAACCTCCTGCACCGGGTCGGCCGTCAGCGACACGCGCATCGTATCGCCGATGCCCTGGCACAAAAGCGCGCCGATGCCCATGGCGGATTTGATGGTCCCCATGCGCGCGGTGCCGGTCTCGGTGACGCCGATGTGCAGGGGATAGTCCGACCGCTCGGAAAACAGGCGGTAGGCCTCGATCATCAGCGGCACGGAGCTGGATTTCATCGACACGCAGATGTCGTGGAAATCGTACTTTTCCAGCAGCGCGATATGCCCGAACGCACTTTCGACCAGCGCCTCCGGCGTGGGGCGGCCGTACTTTTCCAGAAGCCGCGGCTCGAGACTGCCGCCGTTCACGCCGACGCGGATGGGGATCCCCCGCGCGCCGCAGGCCTCGACGACCGCGCGCACGCGGTCTTCCCCGCCGATGTTGCCGGGGTTGATGCGGATCTTGGCCGCGCCGTTTTCCGCCGCGCAGATGGCAAGGCGGTAGTCAAAGTGGATGTCCGCGACCAGCGGCAGGGGAGAGGCCGCGCAGATATCGCCGAAGGCCTCCGCCGCCTCCATGTCCGGCACAGCCAGCCGCGCGATCTCACAGCCCGCGGCGGCCAGCGCGCGGATCTGGGCGAGCGAGCCCTCCACATCCGTGGTCCTTGTATTGAGCATCGACTGGATCGAGACCGGCGCGCCGCCGCCCACGGCGACGGGCCCGACCTGGATCCGCTTTGTCAGCTTTCGTTCCATTCAGTGCACCAGCTTCCAGATATCCTTGAACGTGATGAATGCCATAAACGCCAGCAGCAGGATCATGCCCGCGGCATGAATATAGCCTTCATACTTGGAGGGAATTTTCTTCTTCGTGATCGCGGTGAACACCGTGTTCACCAGCAGCAAAAACGCGCGGCCGCCGTCCAGCGCCGGCAGGGGCAGCATGTTCATGACGGCCAGATTGACCGCGATGAACGCCCCGAGATACAGCACGTTCAGAATGCCGTCCGCCGTGGTCGCGGCGGACTCGCCGGTCTGGGCGATGGCGGACACCACGCCGACCGGCCCGGACATGTCGTTCACCGATACCAGCCCGGACAGCAGATCCCCGAGGCTCATCCAGGCGAGCCGCGCAAAATCCAGCGCCGTGTACCACGTGTTTTTGAGGACGGTCCCGACCGTCTTCTCCTCGTAGCCGAAATACAGGCCGTATTTATACTGCTGCACGCCGTCCACGTCGTAGAGCTTCTGCTGCATGGCAAAGTCCTGCAGCTCGACCAGCTTTCCGTCCCGCTTCACGACCAGATCGTAGCTGCCCGTCTTGTTGCGGGAAAGGAGCGTGGAGACGTCGGAATAGATATACACGCGGTGGCCGTCGATCTTGTAAAGCTCGTCGCCGACCTGCAGCCCCTGCTCCGACTGCAGCTCGCAGCCGTCAAAGAAGCCGGAGATCTTCGCGGTCGAAAAGCCCGACACGCACGAGTAGAGGATCGCCAGCACCACCAGGCCCGTCAGAAAGTTCATGAACGAACCGGCCGCCAGAATGATCAGCCGTTTCCACCAGACCTTGGACGTGAAGGCCCGGGGATTGTCGGATTCCTCATCCTCGCCCTCCATTGCGCAGTAGCCGCCCACGGGGATGCAGCGCAGCGCATAGAGCGTCTCGCCCTTCTGCTTTTTGACGATTGCCGGGCCCATGCAGATGGAAAACTCGTTCACCTGCACGTCCAGCGCTTTGGCCGTCAGAAAATGGCCCAGTTCGTGGATGAAGATCAGAAAGCCAAAAATGAGGATTGCAAAGAGAATATACATGAAATCACCTGTCAGAAAACCGCTCGCGCGTATAGGCGCGGGCAAGGCGGTCCGCCTCAAAAATATCGTCCAGCGACGGCTCAGCCGTGACCGGCAGCCGCAGCGCCGCCGCCACGGCGTCCGGGATGTCGTAGAACCCGATCCGGTCCTGCAGATAGAGGGCGACGGCCTCTTCGTTGGCGGCGTTCATGGCCGTGCAGGCTGTGCCGCCGGTCTTTGCCGCCTCTTTGGCAAGCGCGAAGCAGGGGAAGGCGGCTTCGTCGATGGGATCGAAGGTCAGCGGGCCGCAGGAGAGCAGATCGAGGGCGGGGGCCGGGTTGTGCAGCCGGTTCGGGTACGTCATGGCAAGGCCGATGGGGATGCGCATATCCGGCACGCCCAGCTGCGCCATGACGGCTCCGTCGACAAACTCCACAAGCGAATGCACAACCGACTGCCGGTGGATGACGGCCGCGACCTTTGAAAGCGGCAGCTCATACAGCCGCATGGCCTCGATGATCTCCAGCCCCTTGTTCATGAGCGTGGCGCAGTCGACCGTGATCTTCGCGCCCATTTTCCAGTTCGGGTGGCGCAGCGCGTCCGATTTGGTCACGGACGCCAGTTCTTCCCGGCTTTTCCCGAAGAACGGCCCGCCGGAGCAGGTCAGAATCAGGCGTTTGACCTCCGCTCTGTCCCGGCAGCCCATGAGGCACTGGAAAATGGCCGAATGCTCGGAATCGACGGGGATGATCTCCGCACCGGATTCCCGCGCGGCGGCCTGCATGAGCTGCCCGGCGCAGACCATGGTCTCTTTATTGGCAAGGGCGATGCGCTTTTTCTCGCGAATGGCCGTCAGCGTGGGCCGCAGCGCGGCAAAGCCGCACACCGCTGCGACGACCGTATCGGCCTCCGGCAGAGCCGCCGCCTCGCACAGCGCCTCCGCGCCCGCGAGCACCCTTATATTCATATCCGCCAGACGGACTTTTAATTCCTCCGCGGCCGCATTCTCCGTCATGACGGCGAGTTCCGGTCGGTATTTGCGGCACTGGGCCTCCAGCAGGTCCACGTTCTTTTCCGCCGTCAGCGCAGCGACGCGCAGGCCCAGCTCCTCCGCCACCGACAGGGTCTGGCGGCCGATGGAGCCGGTGGAGCCGAGGATCGTGATCGTCTGTGTCATACCAGCTTCTCCAGCAAAAACAGCATCGCGTACACCACAGGCGCGAGAAAGAGCGTCGAATCAAACCGGTCGAGCACGCCCGCCGTGGGTCAGGAAAATGTGGCTGTAGTCCTTGATCCCGCCTCGCGCTTGATGAGGCTCGTCGAAAGATCACCCAGCTGGCCGAAGAGATTGGCGACGACGCCGATGACGGCTAGGAACCACAGCGGCAGCTCCATCTGCCAGACAAGCTTCGCAACAAGCCCCAGCAGCACCATGCCGGCGGCGCTGCCGACCGGGCCCGCAAGGAAGCCTGCCCACGTCTTGTTGGGGCTCACGTGCGGGGCGAATTTTCTTATGGCCGAAGGCCATGCCGCCGAGCATGAAAAGCTGTCGCCGATAAACGCGATGACAAACGGCATGAGCACGAACGCAGGGGAGACATTGCGCAGCAGCCCGATGCAGCTGTACATCGCCGGGAACAGGAAGCCCGCCACGATGCAGACCGCGACGGTGGCAAACGGCAGCGCCGTTTCCTTCCCGTGCGTCACGACTGCGATGAGAAACAGCGCCGCGACGAACACATATGCGCACGCGAAATACAGCCGGTCACCGACCGCCGTCCACCAGCCGTCCATAGAGATGTATGCCACGGTCAGGACAGCCATCAGCATCGTCAGCCCATAGACGAGCGGCGTCACGTGCTTGCCCGCCGTGTGCAGCAGCTCCCACGCGGCGGCAGCCGCGATCGCCGCGGTCAGGATCCACGCGGCGACCGGCGGCAGGATGACGAGCACCACGATCAGCAGCGGCACGCCGATGGCGGCCACGAGCAGTCTTTGTTTCATTTCCGGCCTCCAAACCGGCGCTCGCGCGTCCGGTAGGACGCGATTGCCTTGTCGAGTTCAGGTTCGTCAAAATCGGGCCAGAGCACATCCGTGAAATAATACTCGGCATACGCCGACTGCCAGAGCAGGAAGTTCGACGTGCGGATCTCGCCTGAGGGGCGGATGATGAGCTCCGGGTCCGGGATGCCGTCGGTGTAGAGATAGTGCGCAAAATCGCACTCCGTCAGCTCCTCCGGCTGTTTGAGGCCCTGCACGCAGTCGGCGGCAAAGCGCCGCGCGGCGTGGACAATCTCGTCCCGGCCGCCGTAGTTCATGCAGATATTGGCCTGAAAGCCCTGATAGTGCGTGGAAATTTCGTCCGTGCGGGCGATGAGCGCGCGCAGCTTCGGCGAGATCGGGCCGAGCTCGCCCAGGATCTTCAGGCGGATATGGTCCTGCTCCATCTCGTCGATGGCCTCGTGCAGATATTTTTCAAACAGCGCCATGATGGCCTGCACCTCGTCCGCCGAGCGCTTCCAGTTTTCCGTGGAGAACGCGTAGACCGTCAGGTACTCGACGCCGAGATTTTTGCAGTAGGTGGCGATGCGGCGGAACGTTTCCGAGCCTGCCGCATGGCCCATCTTGCGCGGCAGACCGCGCTGTTTTGCCCAGCGTCCGTTGCCGTCCATGATGATGGCGATATGCCGCGGGAGCGTGTTGTTTTCCATATAAAATTAGCCTTTCACGACAAAGCCGCCGTCCGGCGGCTTTTTATCTGCCCAAAAGCCGGGGCTTTTGGGCAATCTGGTTTGCGCGCCGGCTGCATCGCAAAGTTTTGGCCGCATAGCGGCCAAAATTCACGTTTGCCGGCGAGCAGTATTTTTGCCGAGAGCAGGGGCTCCCGTCAAAAATGAGTTCTATTTTATTTGCGCCTGCGGGCGCAAACTCTGCGAGGCGCTTAGCCGCGCTTAGATCTCCATCAGTTCCTTTTCCTTCTTGGCGCACATCTCGTCGATCTTCTTGACGTGCTTGTCGGTGAGATCCTGAATGTCCTTTTCGGCCTTCTTCTGGTCGTCCTCGGTCAGTTCGCCCTTCTTCTGGGCCTTCTTGACGTAGTCGACCGCGTCGCGGCGGATGTTGCGGACGGCGACCTTGGCGTCTTCGGCGTATTTGCGGACCTGCTTGGTGAGATCCTTGCGGCGCTCCTCGGTCAGCTGCGGGAAGACGAGGCGGATGACGCGGCCGTCGTTCTGCGGGTTGATGCCGAGATCCGAGGTCTGGATGGCCTTTTCGATGGCCTTGAGAAGCGAGCCGTCCCACGGCTGGATGACGAGCGTGCGGGGGTCGGGGGAAGAGACGGTGCCGACCTGGTTGATGGGGCTCGGCTGGCCGTAATACTCGACCGTGATGCGGTCGAGCACCTGCGCGTTGGCGCGGCCTGCGCGCACAGCGGCAAAGTCGGACGCGAGAACGTCGAGCGTTTTTTCCATTTTGCGCTGGAATTCCTTGAGATCTGCCATGTTATAGTTCCTCCTTTACAATCGTGCCGATCGGCTCGCCCATCACGACGCGCAGAATATTCTGCGGGTCTTTGAGTGCGAAGACCTGAACGGGAATATGGTTATCCATGGAAAGCGAAGTCGCCGTCGTGTCCATGACGGCCAGATGACGTGCGAGCACCTCGTCATAGGTGATGGCGTCGTATTTGACGGCGGTGGGGTCCTTGGCCGGGTCGGCGGAGTAGACGCCGTCGATGTTCTTTGCCAGCAGGATCGCGTCGGCGTTAATTTCCGCCGCGCGCAGCACCGCGCCGGTGTCCGTTGAGAAGAACGGGTTGCCCGTGCCGCAGCCGAAGATCACGACGCGGCCCTCTCCAGATGCCGGATGGCCTTGGAGCGGATGTAGGGCTCTGCGATCTGGTTCATGGCGATGGCGGTCTGCACGCGCACCTCCACGCCGCGCTGCTCGAGGCAGTCGGCCACGGCCAGCGCGTTGATGACGGTCGCAAGCATGCCCATGTGGTCTGCGCGCGTGCGCTCCATCTTGCCGCCGCCGTCTTTGACGCCGCGCCAGAAGTTGCCGCCGCCGACCACGACGCCGACCTGCACGCCGGCTTCGACGCACTGCCGGATCACGTCGCACACTCCGCCGATGACCGCGAAGTCCAGTCCCCGGTGCGCGTCGCCCGCGAGGGCTTCGCCGCTGATCTTGAGTAACACTCGTTTATATTTCGGTTCACGCATAGTCAGTGATCTCTCCTTTTCGATTCGCATCTATTTTATAATAGATTCGGCGAGTTGAAAAGAGGAAAATGCAAATTTCCCGCATTGTTTTCACTTTTTTCACATTCTGGAAGCCTCCAAGCATTTTTGCATTGCGTTATCCGGGCGGAAATCGGCTATAATGTATAAATTACAGGACATTTCATCCGGGAGGATTTTTACTATGGAAGAAGAAAGAAAGCCGTTGGAAAACCGAAATTTCATCGACGCGTTCATTGAAGAGGACCTGGCCCCCGGCGGGCGGTTCGAGGGAAAGCGCGTACACACCCGTTTCCCGCCGGAGCCGAACGGGTATCTGCACATCGGCCACTGCAAGGCGCTGACGATCGATTTCGGCACGGCGAAAAATTCGCGGCCTGTGCAACCTGCGCATGGACGACACCAACCCGACGAAGGAAGACACCGAATACGTCGACGCCATCCAAGCCGATATCCACTGGCTGGGCTTTGACTGGGGCGACCGGTTCTTCTACGGCTCGGATTATTTTGAAAAGGACTACGAATTTGCCGTGGAACTCATCAAAAAGGGCCTTGCCTACGTCTGCGACCTGACGCCCGAGCAGTTCCGCGAGTTCCGCGGCGACATCGGCAAGCCCGCCGTGAGTCCGTACCGCGACCGCCCGGTCGAGGAGAATCTCGACCTGTTCGAGCGCATGAAAAACGGCGAGTTCCCCGAGGGAAGCCGCACGCTGCGCGCGAAGATCGACCTGGCCTCCGGCAACTTCAACATGCGCGACCCCGTCATTTACCGCATCCGCTACATGCACCATCACCGGCAGGGTGACAAGTGGTGCATCTACCCGATGTACGACTTTGCCCACCCGATACAGGACGCGCTCGAGGGCATCACGCACTCGCTGTGCTCGCTGGAGTTTGAGGCCCACCGGCCGCTCTACGACTGGGTCGTGAACAACGTCTCTGTCCCGAACCATCCGCGCCAGATCGAGTTTGCCCGCCTCGGCATCGACCACACCGTCATGTCCAAGCGCAAGCTGCGCCAGCTCGTCGAGCAAGGAACTATGTCTCCGGCTGGGACGATCCGCGCATGCCCACGCTCTGCGGTCTGCGCCGCCGCGGCTATACCAGCCATTCCATCCGCGATTTCTGCGAGCGCATCGGCGTGGCGAAGTCCGCCAACACCGTCGAATACGCCCTGCTCGAGCACTGCCTGCGCGAGGATCTGAACGACACCGCGGAGCGGACGATGGCCGTCCTGCGCCCCGTGAAGCTCGTCATCACGAACTATCCGGAAGGCCAGACCGAGACCTTCGAGGTCGAAAACAACCCCGTCCATCCCGAACAGGGCACGCACACCGTCACGTTCTCCCGCGAGGTCTGGATCGAGGCGGACGATTTCCTCCCCGAACCCATCCCCAAGTACAAGCGCCTGTACCCCAACGGCCCGGAGTGCCGCCTGAAGGGCGCGTATCTCATCACCTGCACCGGCTGCAAGCAGGCCGCCGACGGCAGCATCGAGGAAATTTACGCGACGTATGACCCCGATTCCCGCGGCGGCGACCCCGCCGACGGCCGCAAGGTCAAGGGCGCGACGATCCACTGGGTCGACTGCAAGACTGCCGTTGACGCCGAGGTCCGTCTGTACGAAAACCTCTTCTCCGACGCCCAGCCCGACGGCCCGGACAAGAACTTCCTCGACTGCCTGAACCCGGACTCCCTGACGGTCCTGACCGGCTGCAAGGTCGAAGCCGCGCTCGTCGAAGAGGCAAAGAAGTACGACGCCGAGGGCGAAGGCCGCACGGCGAATACCGCGCCGGGCTTCCAGTTCATGCGCGTAGGCTATTTCTGCATGGACTCCCGCGACTGCCGCGCGGACCATCTGGTCTTCAACCGCAGCGTCCTGCTCAAGGACAGCTTCAAGCCGGGGAAATAAACAAAAAACCGCCCGCGCATCGCGATCAAGCGATGCGCGGGCGTTCTGTGTTACATAGACTCCTGTCTGGCCACATGGGCGCAGATGGCCGCGAAGGTCTTTTCGCTCACGTCGTGTTCGACCTTGCAGGCATCCTCCCGCGCGGTCTTTTCGTCGACGCCGATGCGCATGAAAAACTCCGTCAGCGTCTTGTGCCGGGTATAGATCCGGTCCGCGATCTCCATGCCGCTTTCGGTCAGTGTAATCAGCCCGTCGCGATCCATGGTGATAAAGCCGTTCTGTTTTAACTGTTTGGTCGCGTAGGTGACGCTGGGCTTCGTCACGCCGAGATGCTCCGCAACATCAATGGAGCGGACGTACCCGTGCTGCTCCTTCATCATCAGCATGGCTTCCAGGTAATCCTCTGCCGCTCTGTGTACACTCACAGCAAATTGCACCAACCTTTCCTTGAAATTATCTCTTATGCTAACACACTTAAACAAAAAAAAGCAAGCAAACATTTTTTTCGGTGAAACCTATTGACAAGCGTGGTTAGACGTGTTAAACTGTTGGCTGGTTAGGGAGGTCTAACCTTTGCTTTTTCCCTTTGGTTAGTGCCCCTTAATCCAAATTAGACATCTCAAATCTACACAGACAGGGGGCGCGGGATTTGATGCCGCTTACACTCGCAGCAGCCGGTGAAGAAAATATCATCCGCAAGGTCGGCGGGAATCCGGAAGTCAAAAAGCATCTGGAGGACCTGGGCTTTGTTGCAGGCGATACGGTTACAGTCGTTTCCAGCCTGGCCGGGAACGTCATTGTAAAAGTCAAGGAATCACGCGTGGCGATCAGTGAAGAGATGGCCCGTAAAATCATGGTTTAAGGAGAGAAGAACATGAAAACGTTGAAGGACGCAAAAATCGGCGATACTGTCAAGGTCGTCAAGCTCCACGGCGAAGGCCCTATCAAGCGCCGGATCATGGACATGGGTATCACCAAGGGCACCGAGGTTTATATCCGCAAGGTTGCCCCTCTTGGAGACCCGATGGAGGTCACGGTCCGCGGCTATGAGCTGAGCCTGCGGAAGGCTGACACCGAAATGATCGAAATTGCATAAAGAATCTGGTCAAAAGGAGCAGGAAGATGGAAAAACAGATCAAAATTGCCCTTGCGGGCAACCCGAACAGCGGTAAAACCACGCTGTTCAACGCGCTGACCGGTTCGAACCAGTTTGTCGGCAACTGGCCGGGCGTCACGGTCGAAAAGAAGGAAGGCAAGCTGAAAAAGCACGACGACGTCGTGATCATGGACCTTCCCGGTATTTATTCTCTGTCCCCCTACACGCTCGAAGAGGTCGTCTCCCGTAACTACCTGATCACCGAGCGCCCCGACGCGATTCTGAACATCGTCGACGGCACGAACCTTGAGCGGAACCTCTACCTCACCACACAGCTGACCGAGCTTGGCATCCCGGTCGTCGTGGCGATCAACATGATGGACGTCGTCAAGAAGAACGGAGACCAGATCAACGTCGAGGAGCTGTCCCGCCAGCTGGGCTGCCCGGTCGTTGAGATCTCCGCTCTGAAGGGCACAGGCATTATGGAAGCCGCTGAGGCTGCCGTTTCCGCCGCTGCAGGCCCCCACACCGAGCCGCAGCACACCTTCTCCGGCCCGGTCGAGCACGCCATCGCGCACATCGAAGAGGCTGTCCTGCATGACAAGCCCGCCGCGCAGCAGCGCTGGTACGCCATCAAGATCTTCGAGCGTGACGACAAGGTGCTCGAACAGCTGAGCATCCCCGCAGACGTCATGAAGCACATCGAGGCGGACATCAAGGCCGCTGAGACCGAGCTCGACGACGATGCAGAGTCCATCATCACCAACGAGCGCTATGTGTACATCGCGCAGGTCATCAAGAGCTGCTACAAAAAGAAGAGCGCCGGCAAGCTCTCCGCTTCCGACAAGATCGATAAGATCGTCACCAACCGCTGGCTGGGCCTGCCGATCTTCGCAGCTGTCATGTTCATCGTGTACTGGGTCGCCATGGTCGGCGTCGGCGCACCGGCAACGGACTGGGCGAACGACGGCCTGTTCGGCGACGGCTGGCACCTGCTCGGCATTGGCTCCTCCGCTTACTCCGAAGCTGCTGACGAATACGCTGCCGCAAGCGACGCGATCAGCGGCTACTATGAGCTCGACACCGAAGCCGAAGACTTCGACGCAGATACTGCTCTGGCCGAGATGAAGGCCGTGACCGCCGATTCCGAGAGCACGACCATCGAGGTCGAGGATGAAGAGACCCTCGCCCTCAATGACATGACTGTCTACTACGATTCCATCCCCGACGACGCAGACGAAGAGACTACGATCGGCATGAGCTATGTTGATGCTGTCAGCTACTTTGAGGAGAACGGTTTTGACGAGCCCGATCCCGCTGACTACGGCGTCTGGGTCCCCGGTGTTCCGGTTCTTGTCGGCAATGCGCTGGAAGCTGCCGGTGCGGCTGACTGGCTGAGCGGCCTGATCCTTGACGGCATTGTCGCCGGTGTCGGCGCAGTTCTCGGCTTCGTGCCGCAGATGCTCGTTCTGTTCCTCATGCTGGCCTTCCTCGAAGCGTGCGGCTACATGGCCCGTATCGCCTTCGTTCTGGACCGTATCTTCCGTAAGTTCGGCCTGTCCGGCAAGTCCTTCATCCCGATGCTTATCGGTACCGGCTGCGGCATTCCGGGCGTTATGGCTTCGCGTACCATAGAAAATGAACGTGACCGCCGTATGACGATCATGACCACCACCTTCATCCCCTGCGGCGCAAAGGTCCCGTTCATCGCCATGATCGCCGGCGCTCTGTTCGGCGGCAGCGCATGGGTCTCCACCTCCGCTTACTTCATCGGCATGGCCGCGATCGTCATCTCCGGCATCATGCTGAAGAAGACCAGGATGTTCTCCGGCGATCCCGCTCCGTTCGTCATGGAACTGCCTGCATACCACTGGCCGACCCTCGGCAACGTCCTGCGCAGCATGTGGGAGCGCGGCTGGTCCTTCATCAAGAAGGCCGGTACGATCATCCTTCTGTCCACCATCTTTGTCTGGTTCACCACCTACTTCGGCTGGGCCGAGGACGGCTTCCGGATGCTCTCTGACGAAGAGATCAACTACTCCATCCTCGCCAAGATCGGCGGCGCCATCGCCTGGATCTTCGCTCCGCTCGGCTGGGGCAACTGGCAGGCAGTCGTTGCTTCCATCACCGGCCTCGTCGCCAAGGAGAACATCGTCGGCACGCTCGGCATCCTCTATGGCGGCGGCGACGGCACGGTCTATCAGAACCTTGCAAGCGCCTTCAACGGCATCACCGGCTACTCCTTCCTGGTCTTCAACCTTCTGTGCGCTCCGTGCTTCGCGGCCATCGGCGCCATCAAGCGCGAGATGAACAGCCAGAAGTGGACCTGGTTCGCAATCGGCTATCAGTGCGGCTTCGCGTATGCAATTGCCCTCATGGTCAACCAGTTCGGCGCTCTGCTCACCGGCAGCGGCAATGTTCTCGGCGTGATCGTCGGCGTCGTTCTGCTCGCCTTCATCGTCTACATGCTTGTCAAGCCCTATAAGGAGGCTACCAAGCTGACCAAAGATCAAGTAATCCATTTCCGACAAGACCGCAGATCCTGCGGTCTTGCCTCCTCCTCCTCCGCAAACGAGCTTATCAAGGAGTGATCTTCATGTTTGCCTGGCTCGCAGAGAATCTTGGCACGATCGTGATCTCGGCAGTTCTGCTGGCGATCGTTGCCGCAATCGTGATCTATCTGATCCGTCAGAAAAAGCAGGGCAAAAGCACCTGCGGCGCTGGCTGCGCGCATTGCGCAAACGCGGGTTGCTGCCATCATCATGAATGAGAGGTCTTTCTTATGTATAAAACCACGCTGAAGATCGACGGCATGATGTGCGGCATGTGCGAATCGCACATCAATGACACCATCCGCAAGGCAGTCCCCGTCAAAAAGGTCTCCTCGTCGCACACCAGGGGCGAAGCGGTCGTCATCACAGACGAGCCGCTGGACGTCGAAGCCGTCAAGGCCGCGGTCCACGCGACCGGCTATGAGGTCCATAGCGCCGCGAGCGAGCCCTATGAAAAAAAGCGATTCTCCCTTTTCGGGAAATGAGCGCTCCCCCTCCATACCGGAAGCCCCGTCCTGTCCCCATGCCGGCAGGGCGGGGTTTTCTATGCGCGGCCTTACAGACGAAAACCGCCATGGCAGCTGACTGCCATGGCGGTTTTGTATTCTGGAAAGCTCAGAAGGTCGCGACGCTCTGCTCGGCGGGTTCGGCGGGCTGAACGTTGACGGCGGTGAGGATGGGACCCACGCCCTTGTAGAGCGAGTGGAACTTGACCTCGACGGTCGCCGTGACCCAGACCCAGCTGCGCGCCGCCAGCCCGGAAGCCCCGGCAAACCGGCACGGCAGGCCCATGAACGTGATATCCGCCTCGCAGCAGGTCATCACAAACCGGCCGGGGGCGAACATGCCCTCCTTTTCCCGGCGCAGGCGCGCGACCTGACCCTTGAATTTCACGGTCTTGCCCGCGTATTTCTTGGGCTCCTCGGTGATATCGCGGTAGAACAGGGCATAATCCTCGTCCTTGATCTCGACCACGGGCGCGTTCAGGTCAAACGGCAGGGGATCCTCGATGTCGTCATAGTGGGTCGAGCCGTCGGTGTATTCGTAGAGGATCTCGATCCGGCGGTTCACGGCGCGGGCGATCTTGTGGTACGGCATGACGTCCGTGCCGGGGGCCATGCGGTTGAGAACCAGCATCTCCGCGCCTGCCAGCTTGTCCACGACGAGCTGGCGCATATTGGCGTTGTAGCTGAGGAAGGTCGTCGCGTCGGCAAACATGACCTCCTGCGCAATCTTCCAGTGGTCGGGCGTCTTGAGATAGAAATCCGCGGCCAGATGCATGCCGTTGAGCTCAACGACCACGCGCTCGGCGCGGTATTTCTTCTGCAGGCCGGTCAGCATCTCCGGGCTCAGCTCGTCGTAGTCCAGGACCTGCTCATAGACCTCCTTGTGCGGGTAGGTGGATACGTCGTATTCCTCCTCACCCTCCTCGAAGACCAGCAGCAGCGTCCGCTCGCCGGTGTTGAAGCGCTCGTCCTCGAGCGTTTCCTGAATGAACTTCGTCTTGCCGGACTCCAGAAAGCCGGTAAAGACGTACATGGGGATATCGGGCATAGCCATGTCGGATTCTCCTTACTGCTTTTCTACGCCGAAGAGCTTCGCGACAGCTTCCTCATTCAGCTTCGAGCCGATGACGCAGATGCGGCCGGTGACCATTGCGCCGCCGTCACGGATGTCAGGCTCGCCGGGCACGTAGTCGAAGTGGATCCACTTCTCACCCTCGGCGTTGGCCACATAGCCCTTGGCCCGCAGGATGATGCCGTAGGTCTCCGCATCCTCCAGCGCCTGCAGGATGTGCTCGATCTCAGCCTTGGTGAACTTCTTGTGCGTCTCCTCGCCCCAGCTGATGAAGACCTCGTCGGCGTCATGGCCGTGGTGGTGATGGTGATGATGGTGGTGCGCATGCTCGTGTTCGTCCTCGTCGTCATCGTCATGGTGATGATGGCAGCTGCAGTCCGGATCGTCGCACTCGTCCTCGTCGTCATGGTCGTGGTGATGGTGATGGTGCTCGTGCTCGTCGTCATTGTCATCGTCTTCATGATCGTGGTGATGGTGATGATGCTCGTGCTCATCCTCGTCATCATCGTCGTGATGATGGTGGTGGCAGCTGCAGTCCGGATCGTCGCATTCCTCGTCGTCATCGTCGTCGTGGTCATGATGATGGTGATGCGCTTCCTCCTCGAGCTTCGCAAGCTCGACGGCGATGGTGCTGCGCTGCTCCATCGCCTCCATCAGCTGCTCGCCGGTCAGCTCCGGCCACGGGGTCGTAACGATCACGGCGTCCTTGTTGTGCTCACGGATCATGGCGACGCACTGGTCGAGCTTTTCTTCCTTCATGCCGTCGGTGCGGCTGAGGATGATGGTGTTGGCCGTCTCGATCTGGTTATTGTAGAACTCGCCGAAGTTCTTCATATACATCTTGCACTTCGTCGCGTCCGCCACGGTCACGAAATTGCCGAGCTGCACGTCGTCGGACGTGACCTTGCGCACGGCGCCGATGACGTCCGACAGCTTGCCGACGCCCGACGGCTCGATCAGAATGCGGTCCGGCGCGTAGTCAGCGATGACCTTTTTGAGCGCGCGGCCGAAATCGCCCACCAGCGAGCAGCAGATGCAGCCGGAGTTCATCTCCGTGATCTGGATGCCGGCCTCCTGCAGAAAGCCGCCGTCAATGCCGATTTCGCCGAATTCGTTCTCGATGAGGACGAGCTTCTGGCCGTGATAGGCTTCCTTGATCATTTTTTTGATGAGCGTCGTCTTGCCAGCGCCGAGAAAGCCAGAATAAATATCAATTTTTGTCATACAGGAACACCTTCCAGTAAACAATTTTCGTTCCAATAGTATAGCACTTTCCCATGGGAACATCAAGGTTTCTTCCTAAAATATTCATCGGTTTCTGCAAAAGGAATTGACAAACCGGGATCGATATGATAAGATAATTCACGGCTTTGGAGGCCGACATTCGGAGAGATGTCCGAGCGGTTTAAGGAGCTGGTCTTGAAAACCAGTGACACAGCAATGTGCCGTGGGTTCGAATCCCACTCTCTCCGCCATTTTCTTTCCTTCATATCGGCTCAACCGACCTGCGGAAGTACCCAAGTGGCCGAAGGGGCTCCCCTGCTAAGGGAGTAGGCGTCTAAAAAGCGCGCGAGAGTTCAAATCTCTCCTTCCGCGCCAGAAGCGGCGATGCGTTGCATCGCCGCTTTTGCTTTTATAAAAACGATCGTCTCGGCGCCGAGAGGGGCCGGGACGGGGGGTTATTTTTTCTCCGGGATGAGGAAGATGAACACCAGGGAGCTGATGAGCAGGAGGTAGGGGTAGAACAGGCAGGGGATGATCTCGAAGGCGGTCAGGGTCTCGCCGAGCTCTGCGCAGGCGGAGATGGCCAGCAGCATCTGCGCGCCGTAGGGGATGATGCCCTGGAAGATGCACGAGAAGGTATCGAGCAGCGACGCGCTCTTTTTGCCGGAGATGCCGTATTCCTCGCTCATCTGCTTTGCGATGGGGCCGGCCATGACGATGGCGACGGTATTGTTGGCCGTGGCGATGTCCATCGCGCCGACGAGCAGGCCGATGCCGAGCTGGCCGCCCCGCTGCCCGTGGAAAATGCGCTTGATGAAGCCCAGCAGCGCCTCAAACCCGCCGTATTCGCGGATCAGGCCGCACATGGCGGAGACGAGGATCGTGACCATGATCGTCTCAAACATGCCGGACGCGCCGGAGCCCATATTGCCGAGCAGCTCGGTCGGATGCGTCGCGCCGGTGGCGAGCATGATGACTGCGCCGGAGAAGATGCCGGTCAGCAGCACGACGAACACGTTGATGCCCGCCACGCCGCCGATGAGCACCAGCAGGTACGGGAGCGTCTGCAGCAGGTGATATTCCGGGATCTCGACCGCGCCGATCTCGCTGCGCAGCGAGAACACGAGGATCAGCGCCAGTGTCACCAGCGCCGCGGGTAGGGCGATGCGGAAATTCGTGCGGAATTTATCCTTCATTTCGCAGCCCTGCGTGTTGCAGGCGGCGATGGTCGTGTCGGAGATGAACGACAGGTTGTCGCCGAACATCGCGCCGCCCATGACCGAGCCGATGCACAGCGGCAGGCTGAAGCCCGACGTCCGCGCCACGGCGACCGCGATGGGCACGATCAGCGTGATGGTGCCGCAGGAGGTGCCCATGGCTGTCGAGACAAAGCACGAAACCACGAACAGGACCGCCACGGCGAACCGCGCCGGGATGTGCGCGAGCATGAAATACGCGACCGACTCGGCGCTGCTGCGGCCGACGACGCCGACGAACACGCCCGCAGCCAGGAAGATGAGGATCATCGTCATGATGTTCTTATCGCCGACGCCTTTGGCCATGACCTCCAGCTTTTCGTCGAACGACAGCGCCCGGTTCTGCAGGCAGGCGACGAGGATCGCGGCCAGGAAGGCCACGACGATGGGGATATTGTAAAAGCCCATCTTGATCTTCAGCACATATTCAAATACGATGCCGAGCCCCAGATACAGGACCAGGAACACGCCGATGGGCAGCAGCGCGATCGCGCGCGCGGGTTTCTTCTCCATATGTCTTCTCTCTTTTCATAAAGATCCACCCCGGCCGCGCATGCAGCCGGGGCGTTCGTGCATAAGCTGTAATATTGTATCGGTTTTCCATTCGGGCGTCAAGCGCGCGGCGGATTCTTTGGTGAAAATGCATAAAAATACACAGACGCGGAATATGCCGCGGCCCGTCCATAAAATTAACAGCCTTTTTACATTTCCGCTCTGGTCAGAACGGCGTTTTTCTGCTAAAATAAGAATAATTCTTGAAAAGAAAAAAAGCAAAGGAGTGAGGCTTTGTACCGCAGACAGGAACTACTGGAAAAATTAAAGGAGGCCGCGGCCTCCGTGCTGCCGATCAGCCTGATCGTGCTGGCCATCTGCTTTGTGCTCGTGCCGGTCGATACGGGCCTGATGCTCTCCTTCGTCCTGGCGACGGCGCTGCTGATCCTCGGCATGGGCCTGTTTACACTGGGCGCGGAGATGTCCATGAGCAAGATCGGCAATTACATCGGCGCCAAGCTGACCAAATCGCGCAAGCTGTGGCTGATTTTGGTGGTCAGCTTTCTGCTGGGCGTCGCCATCACGGTGGCGGAGCCGGATCTGCAGGTGCTGGCGGCCAACGTGCCGGAGATCGATAAGACCGTCCTGATCCTGACGGTCTCGGTGGGCGTCGGGATCTTCCTGATGCTCTGCATGGTGCGCATTCTGTTCGGCATCTCGCTGCGGCTGCTGCTGATCGTGTTCTACGCGCTGGTGTTCCTCGCGGCGTTTTTGTCCGACCAGGGCATTCTGGCCGTCGCGTTCGATTCCGGCGGCGTGACGACCGGGCCGATGACCGTGCCGTTCATCATGGCGCTGGGCGTCGGCGTGGCCTCGATCCGTTCCGACGAGAACGCGAAGGCGGACTCGTTCGGCCTCGTCGGCCTGTGCTCCATCGGGCCGATCGCGTCGGTTTTGCTGCTGGGCGCGATCTACAAGACGCAGCCCGCGCAGACGCAGAGCGAGGCGGCCGCCGCCATCACCAATACCGTCGCGCTGGGCAGGGACTATCTGCACGCCTTCCCGGAATACATGAAGGAGGTCACGCTCGCGCTGCTACCGATCGTGGTGTTCTTCCTGGTGTTCCAGTTCGTCTCGCTGCGGCTGCGGAAGCTGCCGTTTCTGCGGGTGATGGTGGGCATTCTGTACACATACGCAGGGCTCGTGCTGTTTCTGACGGGTGTGAACGTCGGCTTCTCGCCAGTGGGCTACGCGCTGGGCGCGGCGCTGACCGAGGGCTGGAAGATCTGGCTGCTCATCCCGCTGGCAATGCTCATGGGCTGGTTCATCATCAATGCGGAGCCTGCCGTCCATATCCTCAATAAGCAGGTCGAGGACCTGAGCGCGGGCGCCATCTCGGCCCGGGCCATGGGTGTGAGCCTGTCGATCGCAGTCTCCGCCGCGGGCGGGCTGGCGATGCTGCGGGTCATCACGGGCGTATCGATCATGGTCTTCCTGGTGCCGGGCTACTTTCTCGCGCTGGCGCTGAGCTTCTTCGTGCCGCGCACGTTCACCGCGATCGCGTTCGACTCCGGCGGCGTGGCCTCCGGCCCGCTGACGGCGACGTTCATGCTGCCGTTTGCCATGGGCGCGTGCGAGGCGCTGGGCGGCAACGTGATGACGGACGCGTTCGGCCTTGTGGCGCTGGTCGCCATGATGCCGCTCATCACCGTGCAGGTCATGGGTGCGATCTACGTTGTCAAATCCCGCCGCGCGGAGAAGGAACCGGCCCTGCCGGACTTCGGCGAGAGCGAGATCATCGAACTGTGGGAGGCCTGCTGATATGGAACTGTATTACATCATCGCCGTCACCGACGCGGACCGCGGCGAGGTCATGAACGCACTGTTCCGGGAGGCCGGGCTGCCCATGATCCTCAGTATGCCGGGCCGCGGCACGGCAAAAAACGAACATCTGGCCGTCTACGGCCTCGGCGAGACGCCGAAGACCGTCACCTGCGCCGTCGCCGGCGCGCAGCAGGCCGCGCAGCTGACCAGGGCCGCCAAGCGCAGGCTGTTCATCGACATTCCCGGCAACGGGATCCTGCTGACCGTTCCGCTCAAGAGCGTAGCGGGCGGCAAAACGCTCGCCTATCTCACGAACGACTGCAAAACAGGAGGGACGCCGCATATGGAATTCAAACACGAGCTGATCGTTGTCATTCTGAACGAGGGCTATGCCGATTTCGTCATGGACGCAGCGCGGGCCGCGGGCGCGGGCGGCGGCACGGTCCTGCACGCGAAGGGGACCGGGTCCAGACGCGGGGAGAAATTCTTCGGCGTCAGCCTGGCTGACGAGAAGGACATGGTCTACATCATCGCGCACGCGGACGAAAAGGCCGCGATCATGCGCGCTATCCATGAAAACGCAGGCCCCGGCACCAAAGCCGGCGCGATCTGCTTCACCCTCCCCATCTCCTCCGTCGCAGGGCTTCGCGAACGCGAAAAAGACGAGGGCTGACGTCCTACACAAAGGCTCCCCTTTCAGGGGCCGATTCCCCCTATCAGGGGGAATCGGCCCCTGGGAGGGGATCCCTTTTTACATGATCTCCGTCAGGGAGAATTGGGTCCAGGGGTATTGGTGGGGCGGGAGGGCTTCGAAGGTCTGGGGGCGGGAGCCAGTCGGGAGGGTGAGACGGAAGGACCAGAGGGCGCAGGTGCAGCGGTTGTCGCGGCTGCCGTATTTGCCGTCGCCGAGCAGTGGGAAGCCGCGCGAGGCGAACTGCACGCGGATCTGGTGGGTGCGCCCGGTCTGCAGGCGGACCCGCGCGAGGCTCAGCCCCTCCGCCTCCGCCAGGATCTCATAGCTGAGCACCGCTTTTTTGACGCCGCCGCGCGGCCGGCGCACGACATAGGTCTTGTTTTTCACCCGGTCGTGAAACAGAAGATCCTCCAGCGTGCCGCTTGTTTCTTCCGGGCAGCCGGTCAGCACGGCGAGATAGGTCTTCTGCATGCCGCCCTCGCCCATGCTTTGGGTGAGGCGCGCGGCCTCCTTTGCCGTCTTTGCATAGACCATCACGCCGCCGACCGCCTGGTCGAGCCGGTGGACGGGGTAGACCTCGCAGCCCAGCTGCGCGGCAAGCAGCTGCGGCAGTGCCTGCGGATCCGTCCCCTGCGCCGCAATGCCCACGGGCTTGACGCAGACAACGGAGGTTTTTGTTTCCTGCAGAATTTCGATCATTCGTGTCCCCTCACTTTTCTGCTATTTTAACAGAAAAATACACGCCGCGCAACAGCTTGCATTCTGCCGCGCGCTCCGATATAATACAAGAACATCACGCAGAAACGGAGCACCGATCATGACGACAGAGCAATACCGGACGCGGTCCGGACTTTCCATCTTTCTCTCCTTTTTCAGGCCGCACCGGGGCCTGTTTTTTCTCGACCTGGCCTGCGCGCTGGTCGTGGCGCTGATCGATCTGGCCTACCCGATCGTCTCGCGCTACGCGATGCGGACGCTGCTGCCGCAGAACGCCTATCGCGCGTTTTTCACGGTGATGCTGGTCGTGCTGGCGGCGTACGCGCTGCGCGCGCTGCTCTACTTTGTCATCACCTACTGGGGCCATACGTTCGGCATCCGCGTGGAGGCCGATATCCGCGCGACGCTCTTCGGCCACATGCAGGAGCTGGGCTTCGAGTTTTTTGACCGCAACCGCACCGGCCAGCTCATGAGCCGGATGACGACGGATCTGTTTGAGATCACGGAGCTTGCCCACCACGGGCCGGAGGATCTGTTCATCTCGTTCGTGACCATCGTCGGCGCGCTGGCCGTCATGGCGACGATCGAATGGCGGCTGACGCTGGTTGTGGCCGTGATGATCCCGGTGTTCATCCTTGTGAGCTTCTCGCGCCGCAAGGCCATGCGGACGGCCTCCCGCCGCGTCAAGAAAAAGACGGCGGTCATCAACGCCGACATCGAATCCGCGCTTTCCGGCATCCGCACGGCCAAGGCCTTCGCCAACGAGCCGGTGGAGGCCGAGAAATTCACCCGCTCGAACGACACCTACAAGACCTCCAAGAAGCAGTTCCACAAGGAAATGGGCATTTTTATGGGCACGATGGAGTTCTTTACGACCTCGCTGTCCGTCGCGGTCGTCGCGGTGGGCGGTCTGCTCATCATGCAGGGGCAGATGGACACCGTCGACCTGCTGACGTTCACGCTCTATATTGCCTCCTTCGTCACGCCCATCCGCAAGCTCGCCAACTTCTCCGAGCTGTACGCCAACGGCACGGCGGGCTTTGAGCGCTTTCTGGAGATCATGCGCACGGAGCCGGAGCTTCGCGACGCGCCGGACGCCGTCGACCTCGGCCGCCCGCGCGGCGAGATCAGCGTGAATGACGTGAGCTTCAGCTACGAGGGCGATCTGGCCGTGCTGCACGATGTGTCGCTGCAGATCCCGGCCGGGCAGACCGTCGCCATCGTCGGTCCGTCCGGCGGCGGCAAGAGCACGCTCTGCCAGCTCATCCCGCGCTTTTACGACGTCTCGTCCGGCAGCATCACCATCGACGGGCTGGACGTGCGCAGCGTGACGCAGCAGAGCCTGCGCCGCTCGATCGGCATCGTGCAGCAGGAGGTCTTCCTGTTCGCCGATTCCATCCTTGAGAACATCCGCTACGGCAAGCCCGACGCCGAGATGGACGAGATCGTCGAGGCGGCGAAGCGGGCCGAGATCTACGACGACATCATGGCCATGCCCGACGGCTTCGACACCTACGTCGGCGAGCGCGGCACGCTGCTCTCCGGCGGGCAGAAGCAGCGCATTGCCATCGCGCGGATCTTCCTCAAAAATCCGCCCATCCTCATTCTGGATGAGGCGACCAGCGCGCTTGACACGCTGACGGAATCGAAGATCCAGCACGCATTCGACGAGCTGGCAAAAAACCGCACCACGCTCATCATCGCGCACCGCCTGTCCACCATCCGCGCGGCCGGGGAGATCGTCGTCATCGCCGACGGCCGCATCGCCGAGCGCGGCTCGCACGCGCAGCTACTGCAGCAGAACGGGCTGTACGCCGCGCTCTGCCGCACGCAGAATCTGCTCGGATGAATATTTTTGTTGTTTTTCTGCCAAACTGAGCAGCGCCGATGGCGCTGCTTTTTTTGGTGAGGCAGCCCCGCACAATTGCGTCTGCGCGCTTCGCCGGATCTTTTCCGCCAATCCTGCGGTTTGAAAAGCTTGAAATACATACAGTATTCCTGCGCTTTTCAAACCTTGGCTTGGCGAAAAATCTCTCGCCGAATCTGCTTGCCGAATTGTGCGGTGCTGCCTTGAATTTTCTCTTGACAAATACCCACCCAGGGTATATAGTGAAAATACCCCGCAGGGGTATAAAGGAGGGATGCATATGCCGGAGCCGAAGCGATGTTCCTGCTGCGAAAAGCACACGCTGCGCGCCGAAGAAGAAAAAAAGAAGCTGCTCAACCGGCTGCGCCGCATTGAGGGCCAGGTCCGCGGGCTGCAGGCGATGGTGGAGTCCAACGCCTACTGCAACGATATCCTGACGCAGTCCGCCGCGGTCAACGCCGCCGTCAACGCCTTCAACCGCGAGCTGCTGGCTGAGCATCTGCGCACGTGCGTCGCGCGGGATCTGAAGGACGGCCACAACGAGATCGTGGATGAACTGGCCGCCACCCTGCAAAAGCTAATGAAGTGATCACAATATCCCAAGGAGGGAGTTCCATGCAGCAATTCACAGTGACCGGTATGCACTGCGCTGCCTGCAGCGCGAGTGTGGAAAAGGCGGTCAAAAAGGTCCCCGGCGTCGAGTCGTGCGCCGTGAGCCTGCTCACCAATTCCATGGGCATCGAAGGCACGGCCGCGCCCGACGCCATCATCCAGGCCGTGCAGAACGCGGGCTACGGCGCGAGCCTGCGCGGGCAGGAGGCCTCGCCGGCCGCCGCCGGCACCGACGCGCTGGCGGACCACCAGACGCCGCACCTTAAAAAGCGGCTCATCGCGTCCGTGGTCTTCCTGCTCATTCTGATGTATTTCTCGATGGGCCACATGATGTGGGGCTGGCCGCTGCCAAGCTGGTTTGACGGCAACCACGTCGCCATGGGCCTTGTCCAGCTGCTGCTGGCCGGGATCGTCATGGTCATCAACCAGGAATTTTTCATCAGCGGCACGAAGAGCCTGCTGCGCGGCTCGCCGAATATGGATACGCTCGTCTCGCTCGGCGCGGCGGCCTCGTTCGGGTGGAGCGTGTACGCGCTGTTTGCCATGACGAACGCGCAGCTGCACGGCGGCAGCGAGGCGGCCATGGCGTATATGGACGAATTCTATTTTGAATCCGCCGCCATGATCCTGACGCTCATCACCGTCGGCAAACTGCTCGAAGCAAGGTCCAAGGGCAAGACCACCGACGCGCTCAAGAGCCTCATGGCCCTCGCGCCGGAGACGGCGACCGTCATCCGCGACGGCAAAGAGGTGAAGATCCCCGCCGCGCAGGTCAAAAAGGGTGATATCTTTGTCGTCCGCCCCGGGCAGAGCATCCCGGTCGACGGCATCGTGCTGGACGGCGCGAGCGCCGTCAACGAAGCCGCCCTCACCGGTGAGAGCGTCCCGGTCGACAAGGCGCCCGGCGACGGCGTGTCGGCCGCGACGGTCAACTGCTCCGGCTTCCTGCGCTGCGAAGCCACCCGCGTCGGCGAGGACACCACGCTCAGCCAGATCATCCGCATGGTCTCCGACGCGGCGGCGACGAAGGCGCCGATCGCCAAGACGGCCGACAAGGTCGCGGGCGTGTTCGTCCCGGCGGTCATCTCGATCGCCGTCGTGACGACGATCGTGTGGCTGCTGATCGGGCGCGAATTCTCCTTCGCGCTGGCGCGCGGCATCTCCGTGCTCGTCATCAGCTGCCCGTGCGCGCTCGGCCTCGCCACGCCGGTGGCCATCATGGTCGGCAGCGGCGTGGGCGCGAAGAACGGCATCCTCTTCAAGACGGCCGCGAGCCTCGAGCACACGGGCCGCACGCGCATCGTCGCGCTCGACAAGACCGGCACCATCACCTCCGGCCAGCCGGAGGTCACGGATCTCATCCCCGCTTCCGGCGTGACGGAGCAGGAGCTGCTGCAGGCCGCCGTCTCGCTCGAGGCCAAAAGCGAGCATCCGCTGGCCGCGGCCATCATGAAGCGCGGCGAGGAAGCCCAGATCCAGCCGGAGGCCGCGGAGGATTTCGCCGCCATCACCGGCAGCGGTCTGAAGGCGACGGTCCTTGGCGCGCAGCTGCTGGGCGGCAGCGTGCGGTATATGGCCTCGCAGCTGGCGCTGCCGCAGGAAATGGAAAAGCAGGCAGACGCGCTCTCGCAGGCAGGCAAGACGCCGCTGCTGTTCGCGAAGAACGGCAGGCTCCTCGGCCTCATCGCCGTGGCGGACGCCATCAAGCCGGAGAGTCCGGAGGCCATCCGCCAGCTGCGCGGCATGGGCATCCGCGTCGTCATGCTGACGGGCGACAATGCGCGCACGGCAGCGGCCATCGGCAAGCTCGCGGGCGTCGATGACGTCGTGGCGGGCGTGCTGCCCGGCGGCAAGGAGGCCGTCATCCGCGAGCTGCAGAAATACGGGCCTGTCGCCATGGTCGGCGACGGCATCAACGATGCACCCGCCCTCACCGCCGCCGATACCGGCATTGCCATCGGCGCGGGCGCCGACGTCGCCATCGACGCGGCGGACGTGGTGCTGATGAAAAGTACGCTTCTGGACGTTCCGGCCGCCATCCGGCTCAGCCGCGCGGCGCTGCGCAACATCCATGAGAATCTGTTCTGGGCTTTCATCTATAACGTCATCGGCATCCCGCTGGCGGCGGGCGTGTTCGTCGGGCTGGGGCTGACGCTGAACCCGATGTACGGCGCGGCCGCGATGAGCCTGTCCAGCTTCTGCGTGGTGTCGAACGCGCTGCGGCTGAATCTGTGCCGCCTGTACGACCCGAAGCACGATCACAAGGGAAATCTCCTGCCGGAGTTCCATCTGGCAGACCAAATGAAGGAGGAAGCAACTATGACAAAAACTCTGCATGTAAAAGGCATGATGTGCGGCCACTGCGAAGCGCGCGTCAAGAAGGCACTCGAGGCCGTGGACGGCGTGCAGTCCGCCGTGGCGGACCATACGGCCGGTACCGCCGTCGTGACGCTCACGAAGGACGTCGCAGCCGACGTGCTCAAGTCCGCCGTCGAGGCGCAGGACTACGAGGTCACGGGCGTGGAATGATGCCCACAGAAAAAGCGTGCAGTCCATAGGACTGCACGCTTTTTTCTTACAAGGGCCGGTCAGCTGCCCAGCTTTTCCTGCAGATATGCCTTCACCTTCGACGGCGGCATGCCGAGCGCGAAGCCGAACTCGCCGTAGAGCATCTCCTCGGCCATCTTCCAGCTGCGCAGCTCCGTGGAGCTGACGGTGCGGCGGCTGGCGGAGAGGGCCTGCTGCTTATTGTGGAGCGTCCGGCACAGCCGCAGGAGGCGGACGCAGTCATGCTCCGAGAGGATCGCGCGGTAATACTCGCCCGCGGCGCGCGGCTGTCGGCGGGCACATCGTCCAGCGGCTCCAGCTCCGGCAGGCGCGGAAGAAGCCCTTCGAGCTCCGCGCGCGTCAGGACCGGCCGCATGACGGCCTTGCCGTCGACCGGCGTGTAGATCGTGCCGCCGTGGTAATACGGGCGCAGGCGGTAATACTCCCGGTTTTTATCCAGACCTGCAACTTTCAGCTTTCCGGCTTCCTCGACCTCGCACACGCCTTCCACGCCGTAAATAATATATTCGCCAACTGAAAACATAGGCTTCCTCCTTCTTTCCCGGATAAACGAAACTTCTTACAAGTACAGTATAACAGACCCGGCAGAAAAAGTGTAAGCCTTTTTTTGATTTTTTCCGAAAAAAGTGCCGCCCGGCAGGGCGGCACTCTCAGTCTTCCCGATATTGCAGCAGCGCGCGGCTGAGCGCAAGGATCTCCGGCTCGTCCAGCGAGTTCCGGAACTCCACGGTCCCTGCCCCGCCCTGCGTGCGGAGCATGCCCGCGGCGGCGAGCCTGCGCCCCAGCTGCATGGCGACGCCGTGGCTGCCGTCCAGGATCTCCGGCCCGCGGCCGACGATCCGGCGGATCGCGCCGGTGAGGAACGGATAATGCGTGCAGCCGAGCACGATCGCGTCGACCGGGACCTTGAGGTACGGCCCGAGCTTATCGAACAGATACGCGTCCAGCGCCTCGCCGCGCAGCTCGCCGCGCTCGACGAACTCCATCAGCCCGCCGCAGGCCAGGCCGATGATCTCCGCCTGGTCGTCATACTGCGCCTTGAGCGCCTGAAATTTCTCCTGCCGGATGGTCATGGGCGTCGCCATGACGAGGATCCGGCCGCCGGGGTATTTCTCCACCGCGGGCTTGAGCGCGGGCTCGGTGCCGATGACGGGGATGTCGGGATACGCCTCGCGCAGCTGCACGATGGCAGCGGACGTCGCCGTATTGCAGGCCACAACGAGCGCCTGGCCCCCGCCTGCACGAGCTGCTCCGCCGCCGCGCCGGCCAGCGCGCGGATCTCCGCCTCCGGCCGCACGCCATAGGGCGCGTGGAGCGAGTCGCCGTAATACAGATAATTTTCCTGCGGCAGCAGCCGCACCGTCTCCCGCAGGACGCTGATCCCGCCGAGGCCGGAATCGAAAAAGGCGATCGGCCGATCCTGATTTTGCATGCTCACGCCTCCAGAAAGCGCACGATCTGCTCCAGATCATATTCTCCGCCGTCCATGCTGATGCGCAGCGTCCGGTCCGGCGGGAGCGTCTTTGCCCATTCGTCGTAGAGCTCCTTCAGCTCGTACACGTACATGAGGTCCAGATCGTCCTCGTATTCCCGCCCGCGCTGGCGCATATGCTCGATGATCGTGCTGACGGAGCAGTCGAGATAGAGATACTTGTCGACCGGCGGCATCAGCGAGGCGATGCCGTTTGCCAGCTTGCAGAGAATGCCGAATTCATCCTGCGTCAGATCCTGCTGGCGCAGGCGGTATTTGGCGATGACCAGATTTTCCAGAAACGCGCGGTCAAAGAAAAAGAATTCCGGCTGCCCCTCGCCCGGCCGCCAGGCCGGATCGTCAAAATAGAGCGACAGGAAGCTCACCTGCGAGTGGAACGACCAGCGCTTGGAATCGGAATAGTAGTCGTTGATGTAGGGGTTATCCTGCGGGCGCTCCTCATGGAAGGCCGCGCGCGGCCCCAGCCGGTCGATCAGCCGCCCGAGCAGCGTGGTCTTGCCGGCACCGACCGTACCGCAGATCGCAATATACTTCATCCCGCTCGCCTCCTGTCCGCGCAAAATACTGTTCTATTCTACATCATCCATGCACTGGAAGCAAGCCGCAAAACTGCCGGCCTGGGGATCTTGGGCCCCCTGGGACTGAGCCTGGGGATCAGCGGATCGATTCGAAGCGGCGGACGCCGCGGGTGGCGAGCCAGCGCTGGGTCAGGGCGTACAGCGCGGCGAGGAGCGCCAGCACCAGCGCCAGGAATACCGGCGTAGTCAGCACGATCGCCAGCAGCGCAAAATACACCGCGCCGACCGCCAGCACAAACCCCCACACGATCAGCATCGTGAGCACCACACCCGCGCCCTGCTTGGCCGCCTGCGTCTCATTGATCCAGTCGAGATTGCAGTGCCGCAGATCCTCCATCAGGCCGACGTCGGCGCTCAGAAGCACGAACAGGAGCTGACAGGCCAGCAGCAGGATCACTTCCACCGCCGGAAGCCCCAGCACCAGCGCGCACACCAGCATCATCAAAAGCGCAGGGCCGGCTGACAGGCTGTTGGAGAGGTTCAGCTTGGCCCGCAGGACCTTTTTCGTCGGGACCGGCATGGAACGCACGATCCAGTAGCTCTTGCCCTCCAGCGAGACGGAGGAGGCCGTGAAGAACACCATGCCGGAGACCAGCATCCCCGCCAGCAGCAGGATCGGCGCGAGCGCCTGCTTCAAAGCGGGCATCACCTGAAAAACTGTCAGGAGCTCCTGCCGCTTGACGACGGCCAGCACCGCCAGCGCCAGCTCAAACACCAGCCCGAGGCCCGCGTTCAGCATATAGCCCGAGCTGCTGGTCAGCCGGGCCAGCTCCCGCCGGTAGAGCGCCGCATCCTGCGACGAGGCGCGCATGGTCTTTTTCTCATATCTGACCCGGATCTGCCCGCGGTTGGTCGTGACGATGCGGATAAAGCTGCGCGCGAGCAGCACATAGGCCAGGGCAAACGGCAGGATGGTCCACAGGAGCGTCAGGCCCAGGCAGGCCAGGTTCCCCTCCGCCGCGGCTCTGCCCAGCCAGACGAGCGGCAGGGCCGCGCCGAGCGCGCCCGCGATGGCCTGCCCGTTCGCGGCCAGCTGGGTCACGTAGGTATTCATCCGGAAGCAGAACACGAAATACGCCAGCAGAAACACGACCGACAGCACCATGGTGATGACCGTCGTATTGCGCATGCGGCTCGTAAGCAGCGAAATGAGCCAGGCAAACAGGCAGCTCACCGCCAGCGCAAACAGCGGCAGCGCCAGCACGATCAGCACGAAGGCTGCGATCCCGGCGGCGTCCGGGCTGCCGAAGCGCAGCCACGCGGCAAAGACCGGCAGCGCCACGACAAGCTCGAACACGAAGTTCATGGCGATCATCGCCGCCATACGGCTGAGCAGGATCAGGCCAGGCCTGACCGGCATGGACAGCAGCAGCTCGTTGTCCTTCGCCTCAAACAGCTGGGATTTCGCCGTAAAGACGCTGCCGATGAACATGAGCGCGAAGGCCATGATGGCGAACATCGCGAAAAACAGCCAGCCGAGCCCCGCGGAAGAACGCCTCCGCCAGCTGCGAGAACGAGGAATAGAACAGAAAGACGAAAGCGCAGAAGCAATAGAGCATCAGAAGCGCGTAGCCGACGGCCTTGCCCTTCGTCTGGCGGCCGCGCTTCCGGCTCTGCCCGGTAAAGGCGGCCAGCAGCGCCGCGAACCGGACGCGAAGCAGCGATTTAAGCATGTTCCTCACCCTCCAGCTCCAGGAATACGGCCTCGAGCGACTGGTCGCCCTTGACCTCGTCCATCGTGCCGGACGCGATCAGGCGACCCTGCTTGATGATGGCGACCTTGTCGCAGAGCTTCTCCGCGACCTCCAGCACGTGCGTGGAGAAGAAGATCGCGCCGCCGCGGTCACAGTGCTCGCGCATGATGGTCTTGACCTGATAGGCCGCCGTCGGGTCCAGACCGACGAAGGGCTCATCCATGATGATGAGCTTCGGGTCATGGAGCAGGGCCGAGATAATGGCCAGCTTCTGCTTCATGCCGTGCGAATACGCCGAGATCGGCTGGGCCAGATCGCCGGTCAGGTCGAACAGGTCCGCGTATTTTTCGATCCGCGCCTCGCGGTCGTTCTTCGACACGCCGAAGATATCCGCCACGAAGTTCAGATATTTGACGCCGGAGAGGAACTCGTACAGGTCCGGGTTATCCGGAATGTAGGCCAGCTGCTGCTTGCAGCCGAGCGGATCGGCCTTGACGGACTTGCCGTCGATGTAGATCTCGCCCTGCTCAAACTGCAGGATCCCGGCGCAGCTCTTGATCGTTGTGGTCTTGCCCGCGCCGTTGTGGCCGATAAAACCGTAGATCTCGCCGGGCCGGATGTGCAGGCTCAGATCGTCGACGGCTTTCTTCTCTCCATATGTTTTGCTCAGATGCTCGATTCTCAGCATCAGAAACACCCCTTTCTATGTGTGTGCTCCTTTGGACGCACGATATCAGACAAAAGTTCCCGTGTGTCTAGGGTGTATCTGAAAACTGTCAACGCACCCGGACAGCGGGCCTTTTCACGCTGCCGGTCACATCACCAGTTTTCAGATATACCCTGACCATTATATCAATTTTTTCCTGTTTGTACAGGCGAACTTTTTAGCAGTCTTGCCTGTCGACTGCTAAAATTCACAGTCCGTTCATGAAAACATGCAGATTTGTTCACAGGCGGGGCTTATCATAAGACTCGTAAACAAGAGATGAGCGAGGCGCTCAGCTCCAGTTTCCCAAAACCATATATACAAGACTCAAGGAGGTCTTTTCCATGTTAGTCCCGTATGCACGTAAAAATCACACTGTTTCCAATTTCAATCCGTTCCACGACTTTGACGAGCTGGAGCGTGCCTTCTTCTCCGACAACGCCCTGAGCGAGTTCAAGACCGACATCCAGGAGGACGGCGACAACTTCGTCCTCGAGGCGGATCTGCCCGGCTTCAAGAAGGAGGACATCCACGTCGACGTGGCCGACGACCGTCTGACCGTCACCGCCGAGCGGCATTCCAACTTCGAAGACAAGGACAAGAAGAACAAATATGTCCGCTGCGAGCGCTCCTACGGCACCTACGCCAGAAGCTTTGATATCTCCGGCATCGACGCCAAGGCGATCAAGGCCGCGTACAGTGACGGCGTTTTGCGCGTGACGCTGCCGAAGCAGAAGGAGGTCCCCGCCTCGTCCAGACGGCTGGAGATCGAATGATCGACAGGTCCAAAGGGTCCTGCGCCACAGGCGCAGGGCCCTTTTTCTACAACGCCCCGCACGCAGGCCGCGTGCGGGGCGTTTTACTTGGTGCTTATTCTTCCTCGGTCTCGGGGAAATCTTCCTTCACGGCGGCTTCCGCGGACTTGTAGCGGCTGTAGGCCACGACAATGCGGCGGTTGGGTTCGGTGCCGGTGGAGAAGGTGGTCACGTCGGGATGATCCTGCAGGGCCGCGTGGATGACGTGGCGCTCATAGGCGTTCATCGGCTCGAGCATGATGTTGCGGCGGTAGCGGGTGACCTTGCCGGCGACCTTCTGGGCCAGACGCTGCAGCGCCTGCTCGCGCTTGAGGCGGTAGCTCTCAGCGTCGACATTGATGCGCACGCGCTTGTTCTGGCCGCGGTTGATGGCGTAGTTGGTCAGGTGCTGGATGGCGTCGAGCGTCTCGCCGCGGCGGCCGATGAGGATGCCGAGGTTGTCGCCCACGAGGTCAACGAGGTACGTGTCGTCGCTCTCTTTTTCATGGCGTGCGGCACAGCGTCGGAGCCCATGTGCTCCAGAAGGCCCTTGATGAAGGTCTCGATGCGCTCTTCAGTCGAGCCGGGCTCCGCGGGAGCGTAGACCTTCGGCTCTGCCGGGGCTGCGGGCTTTTCGGCCTGCTGCTGGCGGGGCTTGGAGTCGCGGCGCTCAGGCTTCGGGCCGCGGTTTTTGCCGCCGCGGTCCTGCCGGGGCTGCTGGGGTGCCTTGGGGGCAGCGGCGCGGGTCTCGGCCGGGCGGGGCGCTTCGGGCGCGGCGGGGGCGATGACCTTCGGCGCTGCGGGCGCGATGACCTTCGCGCCGTCCGCGGGCTTGGGCTCGGCGGGCTTTTTCGGCTTGCTGCGGGAGGCGGAGGACAGGGCAGGCTTGGGCGCTTCGTCCGGCGCCTCATAGGTGACCTTGACGCGCGCGGGCTGCGCGCCGATGCCAAGGAACCCGGACTTCGGATTGTCCAGCACTTCGACGGAGACGCTGTCGCGGTCCATGCGCAGCTGCTCCAGCGCGGCTGCGATGGCCAGATCGATCGTCTTACCGGTTGCGGTGATAAATTTTTCCATAGTTACTCCTTCGTCTGTTCTGCGTCAGACTCGGCAGCGCGCTTTCTGCCGTAGTGAGAAGGATCGTAGGCCCGGCCGCGGCAATACGGACGCTCCGGATCGCCGGAGAGCGGCTTTTTGACCTCAGACTCCGGAACGGGGTTCTTCTTGGCCTCATAGTCTCTGGCGGCCTTTTCCGCAGCTTCCTTTTCCTGCTGACGGATCTTCTTCTTGCTGACGTTGTCGGTGATGCCGTCGGGGTTCTGCTCCCGGCGCAGGGCGCGCTGGCGCTCTTTTTCCGCCTCTTCGGCGCGGCGCTTGGCTGCAAGCTCCTGCCGGACGGCGTCTTCTTCCTCATAGACCTTGCGGTAGTGCTTCGTCAGGAAATAATCCTGCACGGCGCCGAACACGGCCTGCGCGATCCAGTAGATGGAGATCGCGGCCGGCATGGAGAAGCCGATCCAGAGGGACATGAGCGGCATCATGAGCATCATGGTCGCGTTGGTCTGGTTGGCGGTCTTGGCGGCGTCCGCGTCCTGCTCGCCGTCGGCGTTCGTGGCGACCTGGTTGTTCATCTTCTGGCTGATCCACATGGACGCAGCCTGCAGACCGGCAGAAACGACCGGGATCAGGAACAGGCCGATCTCGCCCCAGCCTTCGCACTCCCAGAACTTGATGGACGGGATGCCGGACAGGTCGATGCCGAGGAACTGGAAGTTCATGGCCTGCAGATTGGCGTTCGCGGTGACAGCCAGCGCCTTGAGATCGTCCATGAACTCGCCGATGTGACCGGCGGCGGCCAACTGTGCATAGTAGGCATTCTTGCCGAGGTTGACGCCGCTGGCCTGCATGAAGGCGACGATGGCGGCGGAGGTGGACTGCGGGTTGTGCATCATGTACGTGATGGGCTCACGGATGACGTAGTAAAGCGGCAGCAGGATGATGAGCGGGATAAACGACCACAGGCAGCCGCCGCCCATCGAGACGCCCTCTTCCTTGTACAGCTGCTGGACAGCCAGCTGATATTTCTGCTTGTCGTCGCCGTACTTCGACTCGAGCGCCTTGACCTGCGGCGACAGGCGGGACATTTTGAGCATGCTCTTCTTGCTCTTCACCGACATCGGCAGCAGCACGAGCTTGATGATGAGGGAGAAGAGGATCAGCGCCAGGCCGTAGTTGTTCGTGAACATGTACAGCCAGTCGAGCAGATAGCCGAACGGCACGCGGATGATGTCGGACAGGCTCGCGGTGTCTTTGGTCTCCGCAGCAGCGGCTTCCGCGGCGGCAGCCGGCTCCATGCCGACGTACTGGTCGTTCGTGGAGCTGACGTTTGCGGCCGAGCAGCCGACCATGGACAGAAGCAGCACGGCGGCAAGGACCCAAACCAGGACTTTTTTCTTCATTGTTTTCCTCCAAATGTGGTGGGATGGCCACGGACAACGGGAAAAAACCACGCTGCCCTATGGCACCGGGTCAAAATAGTCTCCCTTGTAAAAGGGATTACACCGCAGCAGCCGTTTGAACGCCAGCCAGCCGCCCTTCACCGCGCCGTACTTCTCGATCGCCTCCAGGGCATACTGCGAGCAGGTCGGCGAAAACCGGCACCGGCGCGGAAGGCCCGGGGAGATATACTTCTGGTACAGGCGGATGAGCCGCAGGCATACCCGCTTCACGCCGTCTGCCCCCCGAGAAGACCGAGCTTCGCGGCAAGCGAAAGATAGGCACGCTCCAGCGCCGCATAGTCCGCGCCGATGGCGCGGGTCCGTGCGACGACGACGATATCATATCCCCTTGCAAACTGCGCTTCGTGCAGCCGGTAGATCTCGCGCAGCTGGCGGCGCAGCCGGTTGCGGTGCACGGCATGGGCCAGCTTGGCGCTGACGGTCAGGCCGATGCGGTTCTGCCGGGAGCCGTTTTTGCGGCAGTAGAGCACGAGATAGCCGTTGGCCGCGCTCTGGCCCTTGCGGTAGAGGCGGCGGAAGATATGATTGAGCTTTAACGAGGAAGAAAACTGCATAATGCGCCCACCTTCGGGACAAGACGACGGTCTGCGTCTTTTTGCGGCTGATAAACAGATGGGGCGAACAGAACTGCTTCCATTCACCCCGAATGTATGTGTGTTGCGGTGTAGGCGCGTCCAATTACGCGGAGAGCTTTGCTCTGCCCTTGGCGCGGCGACGGGCGAGGACCTTGCGGCCGTTGGCGGTAGCCATTCTCTTTCTGAAGCCATGCACCTTGGATCTGTGACGCTTTCTGGGCTGATAGGTACGAACAGTTGCCATGGAATCTACACCTCCTGTAAAAATATGCTCAACAGCGGACGCAGGTCTGCCTCCGCCGCAGCGAGTCAAAATTTAGCTGCTCCTATGGAGCATACGAATGGTATTATAGCCGATACGTCTGCCTTTTGTCAATCGTTTTTTGCACATTCCCCGCATTTCCCGAATCTTGTGCCCGGAAACCGGAAAAAGCACAACATAGCTCCCCGTTACTTCTTCTGTGTCAGCGGCCGCGACTTCTGCTGCGCCTCCAGCAGCTCGACCAGAATGGAGTTGGACAGCATGAAGCCCTTCGGCGTCAGATGCCAGCGTCCGGCGGAGAAGGCCGCATACTCCTGCGCCTGCAGGCGGATGAGGATCTCCTCGATGGGCTCGAACGGCAGGAGGAACGAGCGGGTATATTCGCCCTTCTCGATGCCGTCGACGGTCCGCAGGCGGAGCATCAGGTATTCCCCCGCGCGCTCGCGCAGCGGCACCAGCTCCGACTCCGACAGAATGACGCCCTTTTCCATGACGCCCTTGATGTATTTTTCCAGATTCGGCTCGATGGTGAACCGGCGGCCGGCAAAATCGGACGCCGCGCACGGGCCGAAGCCCAGATACTCGTCGCCGACCCAGTATTTCATGTTGTGGCGGCAGATGAAGCCGTCGTGCGCGAAGTTGGAGATCTCGTACTGGTGATAGCCGAACTGCTCGAGCGTTTCGACGGCGTAGAAATACATATCCGCCTGCGCGTCGTCGTCGGGGAGGTTCACGCAGTCCTTGTAGGTCCAGAGCTTCGTGCCGGGCTCGACCTTGAGGCCGTAGCAGCTGATGTGGTCGGCCTTGAGGTCGATGACGTTGCGCAGGGTCTGCATCCACTGCTCGCGCGACTGGTTCGGCAGCCCGTACATGAGGTCGACCGAGATATTGTCAAAGCCCGCGCGGCGCGAGAGCGAGACGGCCTGCTGCGCCTGCCGGTAGTTGTGCGGGCGGCCGAGGGCCTTGAGCTGGGCGTCGTCGTCCGACTGCACGCCGATGGAGATGCGGTTGAAGCCCGCGCGGCGCAGCCGCATGAGCATGGGCAGCGTCACGGAGTCGGGGTTGGCCTCAAGCGAGACCTCCGCGTCGCGGCTGACGTCGAAGCGGCGGTCGATCTCGGCGAAGATCTTCGCAAGTCCGCCGGCGCCGAAGAACGAGGGCGTGCCGCCGCCAAAATAGACGGTATCGACCTCATAGCCGGCCGCGCCCTGCGCCGCCTCACGGATGTGGAGGATGACGGCATCGAGATACCGCTCCATCAGATCCCGGCTGCGCGCGCCGGGGATGGAATAGAAATCACAGTATTCGCATTTGCTCCGGCAGAACGGGATATGGACGTAGATGCCGAGGCTTTTTTTCTTGTTTTCAACGATCTGAATGAGCGCCACGGAAAACCCTCCTACGATTCGTCGTCAAGCTTGAGGACGGCCATGAACGCCTCGGACGGCACGGCGACCGTACCGAACGTGCGCATCCGCTTTTTGCCCTCTTTCTGCTTTTCGAGCAGCTTCTTTTTGCGCGTGATGTCGCCGCCGTAGCACTTGGCGAGCACGTCCTTGCGCAGGGCCTTGATCGTCTCGCGGGCGATGATCTTGCCGCCGACGGCAGCCTGCACCGGGATCTCAAACATCTGGCGCGGGATATTGTCCTTGAGCTTCTCGCAGATCTTGCGGGCGCGGGTATAGGCGTTGTCCGCGAAGAGGATGAAGCTCAGCGCGTCGACGATCTCGCCGTTGAGCAGGATATCGAGCTTCACGAGCTTCGACGGGCGGTAGCCCTCGAGCTCGTAGTCGAGCGAGCCGTAGCCGCGCGTGCGGCTCTTGAGCGCGTCGAAGAAGTCGTAGATGATCTCGTTGAGCGGCATGGAATAGTGCAGCTCGACGCGGGTGGGGTCGAGATACTGCATGTCCTTGAACTCGCCGCGCCGGTTCTGGCACAGGTCCATGATCGCGCCGACATACTCGGGCGGGGCGATGAGGTTCGCCTTGGCATAGGGCTCCTGCGCCTCGGCGATCTCGGCGGGATCGGGGTAGTTGAGCGGCGTATAGACGTCAAGCTGCGTGCCGTCGGTCTTGGTGATCTTATAGACGACGTTTGGAGCCGTCGTGATGAGATCGAGGTTATATTCGCGCTCGAGCCGCTCGAGAATGATCTCCATGTGCAGAAGACCCAGGAAGCCGCAGCGGAAGCCGAAGCCCAGCGCAATGGAATTTTCCTGTGTGAAGCTCATGGAAGCGTCGTTCAGCTTCAGCTTTTCCAGCGCGTCGCGCAGATCGCCGTATTTCGAGCCGTCCGCCGGATACACGCCGGAGAAGACCATCGGCTGCGCCTGATGGTAGCCGGGCAGGGGCTCGGCCGCGGGGTTGTCAACGCCCGTGATGGTGTCGCCCACGCGGGTGTCGGAGACGGTCTTGATGGAGGCCGTGAGATATCCGACCTCGCCCGCGCCGAGGCTTTCGGCCGGAACCATACCCTTCGGGTGCAGATATCCGACTTCCACGACCTTGTAGACCGCGCCGGAGGCCATCATGCGGATATCCATGCCGGGATACACCGTGCCGTTCACGACGCGCAGGTAGACGATCGCGCCGCGGTAGGAATCATACTGGCTGTCGAAAATTAGGCACTGCAGCGGTGCCTCGCGGTCGCCGGCGGGGGCGGGGACGTTGTTCACGATCATTTCCAGCACGGAATGGATGTTGATGCCGTTTTTGGCGGAGATCTCCGGCGCGTCCATGGCGGGGATGCCGATGACGTCCTCGATCTCCTTCTTGACCTCGGCAGGCCGCGCCGCCGGAAGGTCGATCTTGTTGACGACGGGCAGGACCTCCAGGCCGTTGTCAACGGCCAGATAGGTGTTCGCCAGCGTCTGGGCCTCGATGCCCTGCGACGCGTCGACGACCAGCACCGCGCCCTCACAGGCGGACAGGCTGCGCGAGACCTCATAGTTGAAGTCGACGTGGCCCGGGGTGTCGATGAGGTTCAGGACGTAGTTTTCGCCGTCGTCGGCGCGGTAGTCCAGACGGACGGCGCGGGCCTTGATGGTGATGCCGCGCTCGCGCTCAAGCTCCATGGAGTCGAGGATCTGGTCCTCCATCTCGCGCTTTTCGACCGAATGGCATTCCTCGAGCAGGCGGTCGGCCAGCGTGGATTTGCCGTGGTCAATGTGGGCGATGATGGAAAAATTGCGGATATGCGAAAGGTCGGTCATAGCGGTTCCTCTCTTAATAAGCGATATTTTCAGTCGCGATGGTCTCATATTTGGTGGAGCTGGAGAAATAGGCGTCCAGGATCGGGATGCAGACGTTCGCCAGATTGCCGCCCTGCGAGCCGCGCTCGACATAGACGGCGATGGCGATCTCCGGGTCGTCCGCCGGGGCGTAGAGCACGAACGAGGCGTGGTCGGAGCCGGAGAACGAGCCGGTGGAGGTCGTGCCCTGCCACTGCGCCGTGCCGGTCTTGCAGGCGATGGCGATGGGGTAATCCCTGAGATACTGCTCCGCCGTGCCGATGGAGCCGGTCATGCGCATGCCCTGGTCCAGCGCGGCGAGCGCCTTTTCCGAGATCTCCAGCGTGCTGGCGACAGTGGGCGTATGCTCCTCGATCAGATCCTGATAGTCCCACGAGACGACGCGGGACAGAAGCGTCGCTTCATAGCGCGTGCCCTTGTTTGCCAGCGCCGAGGTGTAGCAGGCCAGCTGCAGGGGGGTGAATTTATTCAGGCTCTGGCCGATGACGGCCTGCAGCACGTCCGCGCCGAACCAGCCGGCGTCTTCGCCCGCGTACTGCTTGTTCTTTTCCTCTGCGTTCGCGCGCGCGCCGACCGCCTCCGGCAGCTCGATGCCCGTCGCCTCGCCGAGGCCGAGGGCCTTGGCCACGATGTCGAACGGGTTTTCGCCGGTCTTTTCCATATAGCTGTTGTAGGTCAGACGGCCGACCTCATAGAAGTAATAGTTGCAGGAATAGGCGATGGCCTGCATCAGGTTGATCTTGCCGTGGGTGCGGGGGTTGGCCAGCGACCAGATGTGGCACTTGGGCTGGAAGGATTCATAGAAGGTGTAAAGACCCTTGTCCTCGATGATATAGCCGGGGTCGAAGCCGCCCAGGTCGACGGCGGCGATGGCCGTGACCATTTTGTAGACCGAGCCGGGCGGATAAGCCGTGAGCGCACGGTTGAACAGCGGATTCATTTCGTCTTCGCTGAGGGTTTCATAGTCCTGATTGAACGTAGAAATGTCATAGGTCGGGTAGCTCGCCATGGCGAGAATTTCACCGGTCTTGCACATCTGCACGACAACCGCGCCGCCTCTGGCGTCCTTGCCCTCCTTGTTCCGGCCGACGCCGTTTTCCCGCAGGTCGAGAATGACCTTCTCCAGCGACTGCTCGGCCACGGCCTGCAGGGAGATATCGATCGACAGCTCCACGTTGTTGCCGGGCACGGGCTCGGTCACGTAATAGCGGTTCAGGATCTCGCCGGTCGAGGAGACCGTCGTCTTTTTCAGGCCGCTCGAGCCGTGCAGGTACTGCTCAAACGCCTGCTCCACGCCGGATTTACCGACGAGTGCATTCATGGAGTAGCCCTTTTCACGGTATTCATCGGCTTCCGCGCTCCAAATTGGACCGATGTAGCCGAGAATGTGCGCGGCATACGTCGTGTTGTATTCGCGCACCGTGCCGTTTTCGACCACGACGCCCGGCACGGCCAGCTCCATGACGGCGGCGAGGGATTCCGCGTCGACGTCCTCCGCCAGCGTGTAGTTTTCCAGGCCGACGCCCTCGATCGAGCGCAGCTCCAGCTCGTACCGGACGGCGATGATGCGGTAGACGTCCGCCTGCTTCCAGTCGTCAGGGATCTTGTATTCGCTGCGCAGCCGCTTCATGAGCGTGGGCGCGGAAATATCGAGGTCATAGCCGCGATCGGCAAGGAATTTGCGGAAATTTTCCTGCCAGGCCGAATTGTTGTCGTCCGTATATTCGTAAGGCCGGTCCGGGGTGACGGGGAAGTGCGATTCGTACTGGATCCCAAGCTCGTCGCAAAGGTTCAGGACCTTCAGCAGGTTCCCGTTCGGGTCGGGCGCGTTGAAAAAGACGAAGTTGATGATGACGAGGTTATAGCTTGCGCGGTTCGACACCAGCGCGTTGCCGTTGCGGTCGAGAATATTGCCGCGCGCGGCCTCGACCGTCGACTGGTACGTCATGGAGTCGGCGTCCGCGGCGACGAGGGATTCCTCGGTGACGGTCGCCTGCGTCTTGTAAAGCCGCAGGCTGAACACGCCGATCATGGCCAGAATGACGACGATGAATACGATCATGCGGAAGCGGGAAATTCGCTGCATTTATTTGGCACCAACCTTTCGGATCGCCCAGGCTCCCAGGTAGATGAGCGGGCAGGAGAGCAGACTCAGGCCGATCTGGATGGGCAGCGTGTAGATCGTGCCGATGTAGATCGTGCCGAGATAGCATTGGAACAGGAATAAGATCGTCTGACAGACCGTCAGCGCGAGCAGGCTCATGATCAGCGCCGACAGCAGCCGCCGCACCAGATACCGGTCGCAGAGATAGCCGATCACCGCGCCGCAGATCGTCATCAGCACGATATGCAGCGCGCCGCCGCTCGCCCCGGTGAAGCACCAGACCGTGCCGCAGCACAGGCCGTAGAGCGCCCCGGCCTCCGCGCCGCAGAGCATCGCCACGCAGGCGATGCAGACGGGGAGGATGCTGAGCTTGACGTCAAAAAACCGGGCTCTGCCGAACACAACGGTCTGCAGAACGGTCAGCAGCAGGAAAAACGCGCCGTAGAGCGTCCACATGAGCGCATTTTTATAGGTCGCGTGCATGGCGCGCCTCCTTTCCTATCATGGGGTCATTGCAGGTCATACTGCGTGATGATGGCGATCTGCTCGAGCTTGCCGAGGTCGCACGACGGCTCGAGCGTGGCGTATTTCGCAACGCCCGTCTCGTCGAGACTGGCGTTCGTGATGTACCCCAGCAGCAGCCCGCGCGGATAGAGCGTCGAGCCGGTCGTGACGACCTGGTCGTTGTTTTTGACGATGGCATCGGTCAGAAGATAGTTCATGCGCAGGATCTCCGTGCCGTCCTCCAGGAACGTGCCCTGGACGACGCCGGTATAGCCGGACGAGGCGATGGAGGCCGAGATCTCCAGCGACGAATCCATGATCGTCGTGACGGTGGCCCAGTTGGTGCCGACCTTGGTCACAAGGCCCACGACCTGCCCGTTTTCCGTCACGGCGCACATACCCTCTTCCAGTCCCGCGTTCGTGCCCTTGCCGATGGTAAAGGCGCTTTTATAGTCGGAGGAATCCCAGGAGATGATGTAGGCGGTGAGGAACTGGTAGTCCTCATGCTCGTTCGACAGCTGCAGCAGCGCCTTGAGCCATTCGTTCTCGCGCTGCAGCTGCTCGGCGTCGCGGATATCCTCCTGCATGGCGAGGATCTGCTTTTCCATCTCCGCGTTTTCCGCCTCCAGCGTCTCATAGCGGAACATGTAGTTATAATACCGCTCGGCCAGCCGGTCGATGGACGCGACGCCCGCGCGGATGGGCGACAGGATCGTCCCGACCACGTTTTCCAGCGCACTCGTGCCCGTGGCGATGGCGAGCGTCACCGCCGCGCAGATGGCGACGACGAGCGCAATGATCAGGATGGTCTTGAGCCGGCCCGTCCAGAATTTCTTCTTCACGCCTCCTGCGCCTCCTTTTCCGTCAGAATGCTTACGCCGAACGCGCGCAGCATCCGGCACAGCGGGCACAGCGGCAGGCCCATGACGGAGAAATAATCGCCCTCGATGCGGCTGACGAACATGGCCCCGTAGCCCTGAATGCCGTAGCTTCCGGCCTTGTCCATGGGTTCGCCGGTGGCGATATAGGCGCGGATCTCTTCGTCCGTGAGCGCGCGGAACGTCACGCGGGTGACGACGGCCTCCGACTCGGTCCGCTCGCCGCGGCAGACGGACAGCACGGTCACGACCTCATGCGTCCGGCCGGAGAGAAGGCTAAGCATGTCGAACGCGTCCTGCTGCGTATGCGGCTTGCCGAGCTCGCGGCCATCGATGACGACGATGGTGTCCGCCGCGATGACGATATCGTCGGGCGCGGCCGAGGCCGCGATGGTCCGGGCCTTGAGACGGCTGACGCGCGCGACCTCCTGCTGCACAGGAAGGGCGGGGTCCATCGTCTCGTCCACATCCGCGACACGGACGGTAAACGGCAGGCCGGTGAGCTTCATCAGCTCCTGCCGGCGAGGGAGATTGGGATGCAAGGATGATCATAGAGCGTTCCTCTTTTGTTTGGGCAGCGCCGCACGCTCCGCCGAAGCGCGCAGACACGTTTGTGCGGGCTGCCTTTTGTTTATTCCACGCCGCGCGAGTAGAGCCCGCGCGTATAGCTGCCGGCGTCAAACGCCGCGCGGCCCTGATAGTCCATGAGAATTTTATCGATCTCGCCGGGGTTCTCCGTCGTGAACTGCAGCCGCAGCGCCCAGAGGCCCATGCCGCGGAACACATCCTTCTTGTCGAGCAGATACAGCTTTTTGCCGTTCAGCAGGACATTGCGGCACGTGCCGGGGTCCTTGACAACGGGGAATTCCTCTCCCACGCGGTCGACGAGGCGGACCGTGCCGGTCTGGCAGGTGCAGGTGCCGGTGCGGTTTTTCATGACGCAGTTTTCCATCAGCATCAGCGGCAGCCGCCCGTAGATCAGCACCTCCGCCGGGACGGCCTTGGAGATATCGCGGATCTGCGGCAGCGTCAGCTCAAACGACAAAAGCTGCGAGTCGAGCCCCTGCTCGCGCAGGTAGCGCATAGCGCGGGAATTGACGATATTGAGGCCGAAATCGCCGCGGACGGCGAAGCCCGCCGCGCGCGCGATATGCAGCTGTCCGAGATTTCCCGCGAGCACCTGCCGCACGCCCATCTCGTAGACCGTGTGCAGCTGCCGCACGAGCGGCACGAGCTCACAGCTCCAGATCACGCGCGGCAGAATGGCCGCGAGCTGCGTGTCGACGCCGACACGCTGCACGAGATCGGGATTCGCCGCCAGCTCCGACAGGGGCACATACAAAACCGTCGGCTTCATCGAGAGCATCCGGGAGGTGATCTGCTCGGCCGTGCGGACGGCGATGGTCAGCTGCGGTTCGCCGGAGATGCCATCGTAGCGCGGCGGCTCATTGTAGGCGTTCAGCCGCGCATGGCATGGCGACGCGGCCGCGCGGGCCGTCAGCTCCGCGATGACGTCGCGGCGCATGGCGTTGATGGCGGAGGCCGGAAGCATCAGATCGGGGCCCAGCACCGTCCGCACGCCGGTACAGACGTACGGCGTGCCGCCGGTCTTTTGAGCTGCTGCTCGAGATCCTGCTGCGTGAGCGAGCGGTAGACCGCTGGCTCCGGCACGGGGCCGGTGGTCTTGCAGACGTTGCCGTCCGGGTCCTCCACGGCGAGCTGCGCCGGGCGGCCGGACTGGAGGATCGCATAAAATTTCACGCCGATGCGCTGGGCCTCGCCCTGCTCATAGGTCGCGCGGGCGGAGGCGAAGAGGGATGAGGTATCCTCGCCCTCCTGCCGGCGGCCGAACATGTCCGCGCCGGTCCGGCCCTGGAAATATCCGTCGGTAAAGCCCTGCCGGGAGAAGGCGGATTCAAGCTCCTGCAGATCGCCCTGCGTCAGCTGCCCGCCGTTCAAGACTGTGCGGTAGGCCCGGGTAACGATGGCGACGTACTCCGGCCGCTTCATGCGGCCTTCAATTTTGAGCGAGGCCACGCCCATGCGGCGCAGCTCGTCCAGTTCGCCCGCCAGACAGTTGTCCTTGAGGCTCAGGGGGTAGCGGGTCGATTCAAACCGGCCGTAGCCATAGGGCAGGCGGCAGGGGCTGGGCGCACTGGCCCCGGTTGCCGGAGCGGCGGCCGATGACGGAGGAGGTAGCACTGTCCGGAATAGCACATACACAAAGCGCCGTGCACAAAAACCTCGATCTCGACCGGGCTTTTTTACAGATATGCGCGATCTCCGACGCCGGAAGCTCCCGCGAGAGGACCACCCGGCTGCAGCCGAGGGCCGCCGCCTCCAGAACGCCCCTCGAGCGAATGGATGCTCATCTGCGTGGACGCATGCACCGGCACGTCGGGCGCGATCTCCCTGCACAGCGATACCACGCCCAGATCCTGCACGATGAACGCATCGACGCCGCAGGATGCGGCCAGCCGGATCAGCTCCGCCGCACGCGGCATCTCGCGGTCCAGCACGAGCGTGTTGAGCGTCAGGTGTACCTTGACGCCGCGCACATGACAGTAGACGATGGCCTCCTGCAGATCGGCGGCAGAAAAATTGCGGGCGTTCATACGCGCGTTGAAGGTCCCCGCGCCCAGATATACAGCGTCAGCGCCGTTGCAGACGGCGGCGCGCAGCGCCTCCATCGAACCGGCGGGAGCAAGTAATTCCATAGTGATCTTCCTTTATCTGTAGCGTCGGAATGACGGCATAAAATTCCGAATACATTGTATCACACCTGAACACAACAGAAAAGTGCAATCGGGCAAAAATTTGTTTCCGGGCTGTAAACTTTTTACGCTGCGGCCATGCAGACATGAAAAAGGAGCGCCGCAGCTGCGGCGCTCCTTGGTTTTTAGGGATCTTACAGGTGGATGGCAGTGCCGGTCTTGCCCTCGATGCCGTCCTTGGCCTTCTCCAGCAGGGTGATGAGGGAGGTGCGGCCGGGCTTGGACTCGGCGAACTTGACAGCCGCTTCGACCTTCGGCAGCATGGAGCCGGGGGCGAACTGGCCTTCGGCCATGTACTTGCGGGCCTCCTCCGGGGTTAGCTCGTCCAGATTCTTCTGGTCGGGCTTGCCGAAGTTGATGGCGACCTTCTCGACAGCCGTCAGGATGATGAGCATATCGGCGTCGAGCTGCTCGGCCATGCACTCGGAGGCGAAGTCCTTGTCGATGACGGCGGGCACACCCTTGAGATGATACTTGTCTTCCCAGACGACCGGGATGCCGCCGCCGCCGGCAGCGATGACGGCGTGCTTGGCGTTCATGAGCGCCTTGACGGTCGCGATCTCCACGAGCTCCTTTGGGACGCGGGCTCGCAACGACCTGACGCCAGCCGCGGCCGGCGTCCTCGGCGACGTCGATGCCCTTCTCGGCGGCAAGCTTCTTGGCCTCTTCCTCGGTCATGAAGGCGCCGATGGGCTTGGTCGGGTGCTGGAACGCGGGGTCAGCCGGATCGACGGCGACCTGCGTCAGGACAGTCGCGCAGTGGATGCCGAGACCGCGGCGGTCAAGCTCCTCGCCGATCATGTTCTGCAGATCGATAGCCGATGTAGCCCTGGCTCATGGCTACGCACATGGAAAGGGGCATGATGTCGCTCTTGGCCTGCTGCTTGTGGTAGGCGGCGAACGCGTTCTGGATCATGCCGACCTGCGGGCCGTTGCCGTGGGCGATGACGACCTCATGGCCGTGCGCGATCAGGTCTGACGATGGCGCTGGCCGTCGTCTTGACGGCGTGCATCTGCTCATTCGAGATTTTTGCCCAGCGCGTTGCCGCCCAGGGCGATAACGATTCGTTTTCCATTTGGTAAAAAATAAATTTGAAATTCCGCAATTTCCATTGCTTTCCGCCATTATGGGAGCTGCGCTCCATTTCCCGTATTGCATTTTTTTCCCAGTTTTTCGGTTTTGCGCGGTCTCTTAGAACATCTTGCGCTCGGCGTCGGACTTGTCCATCTCCATGAGAGCGTTCGGACGGGGTCCTTTGACCTGTGCGAGGAAGATCATCGCGGCGATGATGTAGGGCTTGTAGGAGGCCTGCTTGTACAGAGGAACGATGTAGCGGTCGAACACGGGTTGTCGACCTCGCCCTCGGGGCAGGAAAGACCGGAAATGTCGGCGGGCAGGCAGTGCAGATAGAGTGCCTTGCCGTCCTTCGTCAGCTGCATCATCTCTTCGGTGCAGGCCCAATTCTTGTGCTCGGCATTCTGCGCGAGGAGCTTCTTCTCCAGCGCGTCGATGCCGGCCTTGTCGCCCTTCTGGTAAAGCTTGGTGCGCTCCTCCATGGCCTTGAACGGAGCCCAGGACTTGGGATAAACGATGTCGGCGTCCCGGAAGGCTTCCTTCATGTCGTTGCACTTTTGAAGCTGCCGCCGGTGGCCGCCGCGTTCTTCTTGGCGATCTCCTCGACCTCGGGCATGACCTCATAGCCCTCGGGATGGGCGAGAGTGACATCCATGCCGAAGCGGGTGAACAGGCCGATGACGCCCTGCGGGACGGACAGGGGCTTGCCGTAGCTGGGGGAATAGGCCCAGGTCATGGCGACCTTCTTGCCCTTGAGGTTCTCTACGCCGCCGAAGTAGTGGATGATGTGGAGCATATCGGCCATGCACTGGGTGGGATGGTCGACGTCGCACTGGAGGTTGACGAGCGTCGGGCGCTGCTCGAGGATACCGTCGCGGTAGCCCTCTTCGAGCGCGTCGATGAAGGTCTTCTGATACTTGTGGCCCTCGCCGATGAACATATCGTCGCGGATGCCGATGACGTCAGCCATGAAGGAGACCATGTTGGCGGTCTCGCGCACGGTCTCGCCGTGGGCGATCTGGCTCACCTTCTCGTCGAGCACCTGCTCCTCAAGACCGAGGAGGTTGCAGGCGGAGGCGAAGGAGAAGCGGGTACGGGTGGAATTGTCGCGGAAGATGGAGATGCCGAGGCCGGAGTTGAACACCTTGGTGTTTTTGTTGCGCTCGCGCAGGTCGCGCAGGGCGTCCGCCACGGTGAAGACCGCGTCGATCTCCTCGTCGGTCTTGTCCCAGGTCCAGTAGAAGTCGTTCTTGTACATATTGTTGATGTGGAGCGTTTCGAGATGGCGCGCCAGTTCGACAGTCTTGCTCATGGTGATGATTCTCCTTTATCTTTTTTGTATCGCTTGTTGGCGGTTTACTTGATGTCGTTGCCCGTCAGCTCCTGACGGAAGCTGGTGGCGGAGCCGTCCTTGTTTTCGGGGTGATAGAGGCCCGGAACGGCGGCGTAGAGCGCGGCGCAGGTGACGAGGTCCTGCTTCCAGGTGATCTCGTTGGGGGCGTGGGCCTGAGACTCGGCGCCGGGGCCGAAGCCGACGCAGGGGATGCCGTAGCGGCCCTGAATGGAAACGCCGTTGGTGGAGAAGGTCCACTTGTCGGTCAGAGGACGGCCGGTGCGGGTGGACATGGCCTTTTCGTCCGCGCCGATGCGCTCGGTGCCCCAGAGGAGCGTGGTGCGCGTCGACGAGCGCCTGAACGTGGGGCGCGGTCTCCTTGTTGACCCAGGTGGGGGAAGAAGGCCTCGGTCTCGTAGACGTGGCCGGTCCAGGACGGACGGTCATACATGTACACGTGGACACCTTGATGTCCTTGGCATACTTCTTCGCAGGCGGGCAGAGATCCTCGATCTCCTCCTTCAGGCAGGACTGGTAGGTCTCGCCCGCGGTCATGCGGCGGTCGATGGAGATGGAGCAGGAGTCCGCAACAGCGCAGCGGGAGGGAGAGGTGTAGAAGATCTGGCTGGTGGTGCAGGTGCCGCGGCCGAGGAAGCGGGCATCCTCCCAGTGCTCGGGATTGTACTTCGGGTCGAGCATCTTCACGAGGCCCTTGACTTCCTTGTCGTCGCCGGCGTCGTTCTCGTTGAGGTCGCGGACGTTGAGCAGGACCTCAGCCATCTTGTGAATGGCGTTGTCGCCGCGCTCGGGCGCGGAGCCGTGGCAGGAGACGCCGTGCATATCGACGCGGATCTCCATGCGGCCGCGGTGACCGCGGTAGATGCCGCCGTCAGTGGGCTCGGTGGAGATGACGAACTCGATCTGGTCGCGCGCGTCCTCGGGACCCTTGAAGTATTCCTGTTGACGATGGACTGCCAGCACATACCGTCGCAGTCCTCCTCCTGCACGGAGCCGACGACCATGATCTTGTAGCCCTCAGGGATGAGACCGAGGTCCTTCATGATCTTCGCGCCATAGGCGGCGGAGGCCATGCCGCCCTCCTGGTCGGAGCCGCCGCGGCCGTAGATGACCTTCTCGTCCTCATAGCCCTGATAGGGGTCGTGGGTCCAGTTCTCGATGTTGCCGATGCCGACGGTGTCGATGTGGGAGTCGAGCGCGATGATCTTGTCGCCCGTGCCCATCCAGCCGATGACGTTGCCGAGCTTGTCGAACTCGACCTTATCGTAGCCGAGCTTCTTCATTTCCTCGGCAATGCGGTTGGCGACGCCCTTTTCCTCGCAGCTCTCGCTGGGGATGGCGATCATGTCGCGCAGGAAACGGGTCATGTCCGCCTGATAGCCTTGAGCAGCCTTTTTGATCGCTTCAAAATCCATGAGAAAACCTCCGTACATAAATTCAGATTTGTATATTGTAATTCTCATTTCCTTTTTACTCTGCCTCTATCATAGCATAAGCTTCGGCAAAGTCAAACAAAAAATTTGCAAATCTGAAAATTTTTTTTTGGAAAAAATGATTGCTTTTTCTTTTATCTATGGTATGATGTAAACGTGAAAACAGCGTAAGGGAGGAGATAAACTATAGAAGCGTCAAAGCTGGAGACTCTGCGGCAGATTGCCAAGGGCATCGCCGCCCAGTTCGGCAGCAGCTGCGAGGTCGTGGTCCACGACGTGGCTGCCAAGCATCCCGAGCATTCCATCGTCATCATCGAGAACGGGCACGTCACGGGCCGCAAGGTCGGCGACGGCGCATCCCACGTCGCGATGGAGCAGGTGCGCAACGCGGACGCACAGCCCATGGATCACCTGAGCTACCTCACCAAGACGCCGGACGGCAAGATCTTAAAGTCCTCCACGATGTACATTCGCGGCAAGGGCGGTAAGGTCGTGGCCATCCTCGGCATCAACTACGACATCTCCTCGCTTCTGATGGTCGAGAGCGCCGTGCGCGAGCTGACTGCCGCGGGCGACAGCACACAGACGGAGCCGGAGAAGATCATCAACGTCAACGACGTGCTCGACGAGCTCATCGCCCAGTCGGTCGCCCTCGTGGGCAAGCCCGCGGCGCTGATGAACAAGGAGGACAAGATGCGCGCCATCGGCTTTTTGAGCCAGAGCGGTGCATTCCTCGTCACCAAGTCCGGCGACAAGGTCGCCAAATACTTCGGAATTTCAAAATATACACTTTATTCTTACATTGACAAACAACAGGAGGACAAGCAAAATGGGTAAAATCGATCTGAGCATCAACAAGGTCGGACTGGAGCATAACATCCAGAAGGCCAAGGAAAACAACGTCATCATCCCCACCATCGCGCAGATGCAGCATCCCGAGACCATTCCCGAGAAGATTCAGGCCAAGCTGAAGAATGCGTGGGTCTGTGGGACGTCAACCCCCTCAACCTCTTCCGCATCACCTGGAAGAACGAGGCCAAGGTGTCCGGCGGCCTCTTTCAGGAGGTCCCCAACTATGTAGAGATCCCCAGCGAGCTTTCGGGCGTACCCTGCCGCATCATCGCCATGGCGGGCAAGTGGTTCCCCACGGGCTGCCACAAGGTCGGCGCCTCCTTCGGCTGCCTCGCTCCGCGTCTGGTCACCGGCCAGTTCGACGCCAACTATCACCACGCCGTATGGCCCTCCACGGGCAACTACTGCCGCGGCGGCGCGTTCAACTCCAAGCTGCTCGCCGTTGACTCCGTCGCCATTCTCCCCGCCGAGATGAGCAAAGGAGCGCTTCGACTGGCTGAGCAAGATCGCCGGTCAGGTCATCGCTACGCCCGGCTGCGAGTCCAACGTCAAGGAGATCTTCGACAAGACCTGGGAGCTCAAGCAGGATCCCAGCATGATGATCTTCAACCAGTTCGAGGAGATGGGCAATCCGCTGTGGCACTACAACGTCACGGGCTACGCCCTCGCGGACCTCTTTGAAGCCGTCAAGAAGCCCGGCCAGAACTTTGCCGGCGCCTGCTTCACCTCCGGCTCCGCCGGCACCATGAGCGCGGGCGACCTGCTCAAGGAGCGTTATCCCGGCCTCAAGCTCGGTGTGGGCGAGGCGCTGCAGTGCCCCACCATTCTCGAGAACGGCTTCGGCGGCCACCGCATCGAGGGCATCGGCGACAAGCACATTCCTTGGATCCACAACGTGAAGAACACCGATATGGCCATCGCCATCAACGATGAGGACAGCCAGCGCCTGCTGCGCCTGTTCAACACCAAGGAAGGCCAGAAGTACCTCAAGGAGGAGCTCAAGCTCTCCGACGAGCTGATCGAGAAGCTGACCTGGCTCGGCATCTCCGGCATTGCGAACGTTCTTTGCTGCATCAAGATGGCGAAGTACTATGAGCTGACCGAGAACGATGTCGTCGGCACGGTTCTGACCGACTCCGCCGCGATGTATCAGTCCCGCATCGAGGAGCTCAACGAGATGCACGGCGCGTACAACGTCGAGGAAGCCAAGCTCGACCACAACCTCCACATGCTCGGCCTCAAGACCGACAACCTGATGGAGCTGACCTACACCGACCGCAAGCGCATCCACAACCTCAAGTATTACACATGGGTCGAGCAGCAGGCCCGCGACGTCAAGGACCTCAACGCGCTCTGGTACGACACCAAGGGCACCTGGGACGCCGTCCACGCGCAGGCTGCCGAGCTCGATGAGCTCATCAACGAGTTCAATGAGGCCACCGGCCTTCTCAAGGCGCTCTAAGAAGCAGAGACGCAGCCTGCTCCGAAACGCCGCCGCAGCAGCGGTTGAGCGGAAAGAGGAGCGGACCGGATCGAAAGCCGAATAAGATTTCATTGCACAGCGTGTGCAGCATCCCCGCAGATAGGGGCCGGTAAACAATGGCAGGTCAAGGGGCGGCCCGCGCTTCTCTGGGGTTTCCAAAAGGGGATATCTCTTACGGTAAGAGATATCCCCTTTTGAGCGGCATCTGCGCCTGTGCGGGTATATGTCTCCTCAGCCGCTGCTGCGGCGGGGTTACGAAGCGATTGCTTTTGCTGCGGGATTCGAGATCATTTTCAATCTTCCGTTTTAGGAGAAATTATTATGCTGAAAAATGTGAAATGCGCGCGCTGCGTCAAGTGCGGCAAGGAATACGAGGCTACGCCCAACCTCACCAACTGCGAGTGCGGCGGTATCCTCGACATCATCTACGATTACGATTACATCAAGGCCAATCTCACCAAGGAAAAGCTCAAGAGCCGCCCGAACACGATGTGGCGCTACCGCGAGCTGCTGCCCGTGGAGGAGACCACGCCCGACACGCCCCTGCGCGTGGGCTGGAGCCCGCTCTATGAGGAGGACCGTCTTGCGAAGCTCCTGGGCCTCAAGAAGCTGTGGGTGAAGGACGACGGCCAGAACCCCACCGCGTCCCTCAAGGACCGTGCCTCCGCTATGGCGGTCGCCAAGGCGAAGGAGGCGGGCGCGGAGATCATCGCCTGCTCGTCCACGGGCAATGCGGCTTCGTCGCTGGCAGGCAATGCCGCCGCCGCGGGTCTCAAGACCTTCATCTTCGTCCCCTCCCGCGCCCCCAAGGGCAAGGTCGCGCAGCTGATGACCTTCGGCGCGAACGTCATTTCCGTGCAGGGCAACTATGAGGAGACCTTCGAGCTGAGCAAGAAGGCCATTGACAAGTGGGGCTGGTACAACCGCAACGCCGCCATCAACCCCTACCTCTCCGAGGGCAAGAAGACTGTCTCGCTCGAGATCGCCGAGCAGCTCGGCTGGAAGATGCCCGACTACCTCGCCATCTCCGTCGGCGACGGCTGCACCATCGCGGGCGTGTGGAAGGGTCTCAAGGACCTCTACGCCATCGGCTTTATCGACAAGCTGCCGCGCCTGATCTCCGCGCAGGCGGAGGGCTGCCACCCCATCAACCGCGCCATCGCGGAGAATAAGCCCTGGGAGCCGATGGAGGAGAACACCCTCGCTGACTCCATCGCCGTCGGTGTGCCGCGCAACGCGGACAAGGCGCTCATGGCGATCCGCGAGTCCAACGGCATCGTGGTCAACGTGACCGACGAGGAGATCATGGCGGCGCAGAAGCTGCTCGGCACCACCTGCGGCGTGTTCGGCGAGCCGGCGGGCGTGACCGGCACGGCGGGCGTGAAGAAGCTCTGCGAGCAGGGCGTGCTCGGCGCGAACGACACGGTCGTCTCCGTCGTCACCGGCAACGGCCTCAAGGATGTTGCCAACGCCATCAAGTTCTGCGGCGAGCCGATGAGCCTGCCGAACGACCTTGACCTGCTGGTCGAGGAGTTCGCCAAGCGCGGCATTAAGACCAAATGAGAGAAAAAATAGCGCCGCGCGAGTTCTGGAACCGCCGCTCGCAGCATTATGACGAGCAATCGGGAGCGGCGTATGCGGACGCCTACCGCAAAACGGCGGAGCGCATCCGCCCCTATCTCACGCCGAACGACCGTGTGCTGGATTTTGCCTGCGGCACGGGACTTGTCACGCTGCCGGTCGCGCAGATGGCCGCCGAGGTGTGCGCCATCGACATTTCGGACGAGATGGTGCGGCATCTGAAGAAAAAAATAGCAGAGCAGGGGTCGGCAACGTCAGCGCCTCGTGCATGGATCTCTTTGACGAGAGCCTGCGGCCCGACAGCTTTGACGCGGTGGTGGCCTGCAATGTGCTGCTCTACCTCGAAAACCGCGCGGAGGTGCTCACGCGCATCCATGAGCTGCTGCGGCCGGAGGGAGTATTCCTTTCGGCGACGGACTGCCTGGGCGAGCGGCTCACACGCGAGGGTGTTCGCAAGTGGTGGCGCAGCCACACAGGGAAAATGCCCTATGTGTCGTTTGACCGTATGCACACGCTGGAGGCGTCCATCGCCGCGGCTGGCTTTGAGGTGCTGGAGACCAAAAACCTGTTTCCCGCGCCGCCGAACCTCTTTGTCGCAGCAAGAAAAAAGTGAACGAACACAGGGAGCGCGGAGTTGGCCCGCGCTCCTTTTGCGCTCAGACGAAGTATTTGTTGACGATGGGGACCCGGCTCAGCAGCGCGGAGACCAAAAAGGACAGCGTGCCGATGAGCAGCGTCAGAAGCGGCACAGAGAAAAAGGCGTTGCAGGAGAGCGTGTTGACGCCGAGAAATTGATCGAACGTCTCGATGAACAGCGGATGCACGAGGTAGGCGCCGAAGCTCCAGCGGGAGAGCGCGCGGATGCGCGCGTGTCCCTTTTCGCCGAGTGAGGGAAAATTCAAATGCCTGCGGGCGAATACAAAGACGGCGAGACACATCAGCAGCACACCGACCGAGTCGTAGTTGTAGAAGAGCACGGTGGCGGTGCCCAGACGGCGGGAGGCATAGGACGTCATAACGACGGTGACGATGAGACCGGCTACGCCGAGCGCATAGCACCAACGGGCCGCTTTGGGCGAAAGCTCCTTGCGGCTGAGATAGCGGCCCAGCATAAAATAGGCGGCAAAGCCGAGCGTGAAGTGGTAGTATAGCATTCCCGACAGCGAGAGGTAGCTGCTGTAGAGCGGCCAGGAAAACAGAGAAAGTGCGCCGAGCTGCGGCAGCGAAAGTTGAAAAACAAGCGCAAGCAGCAGAAAATAGCGCAGCAGCGTCTCGTTCTGCGCGCGATGGCCGCAGCAGCGGGACGATCAGATACAGTCCCACGATCATAAACAGAAACCACATGTGGTAGTGACCGGAGAAAAACAGCGTGACCGCGGTGGACAGGGCGCATTTGTTGAAGAAGTATGCGTAAGCGGCATAGAGCGCAGACCAGAAAACAAAGGCCGTAACGATACGCAGGACGTTTTTCCGCAGGATCTGCCGCAGGCTTTGCGTGCCGGCGAGAAAGAATACGCCGCTGATCATCACGAAGACGGGAACGGTCCAGCGGACGAGGCTGTCATACAGGTTAAAGGCCTGCCACGCGGTTGAATAAATATCGGTGTCCGCCCAATGCTGCGCGGAAAGGTGGAGTGCAACGACGGCAAAGGTCGCCGCAACGCGCAGCACGTCATAGCAGGCGACGCGCTGCGATCCGGTCTGTTCCATGCTTATCCCCAATCGTCGTTTCCGCGGCTTCGGCCCATCGGCGGGGGCGGCTTCCTCTGCGGAGTATTTTTTGCGCCTCGACAGCCTCCTGTGCGGCAGAAAATTCCTGTGCGGCACACGTGGCGGACTGTACCTGCGCGAGCTTGTGCCTGTGCTTGAGCTTGAGTCTGAGCCGCCTCACGCGCGGCGGCCTCCGCCTCGGCGCGCTCACGCTCGGCGGCGGCGCCCTCGGCGCGGGCGCGGGAGACCTCCCTTCCTTCTGCTTCTCCGCTTGCTTCATGGCCTTGTCGAGCCTGCGTCGGCTGGAGCGCTTCTCCATGCCGTGCACGACGCGCAGCGCGAGGAAGAGCAGCACGAGACCCACGCCGAACCAGCTCCAGAAGCCGAGGGTGATGAGCGTTTTGAGCGTCCACAGCTCGGCCTGGATGCCGAGGAAGCAGCACACCACCGACGCGGCGAGCGCCGCGCCGAAGAGAATGACCCACAGCACCGACTTGACCGCGGAGGTCTTGCGCACGCGCAGGTGCGCGATCAGAAACAGCACCGCGAGCAGGAACAGCGCGGGATACTGCGAAAACAGAATGGTACGAAGGTTCATGGAAGCGTTCCTCTTTTCTTCTCTTGTTTTGCTCAGAGGGTGCAGAGCCCGCGGCGGAGGTATTGACCCTCGGGGCCGCCGACGATCCTGCCGTCCTCGACCATCAGGCTGCCGCGCAGGTAGACCTTAGCGATGCCGCCCTCGGTGCGCAGACCCTCGAAGGGCGTGTAGCCGGCCTTTGTGACCATGTCGCGCGCGGAGAGGATGTGGCTGGCCTTGGGATCGTAGACCACGATGTCCGCGTCGGAGCCCGCGGCGATGACGCCCTTGCGGGGATAGAGCCCGTAGAGCTTCGCGGGATTTTCGCACAGGGCGCGGCACATTCCGGCGACGGTCATTCTGCCCGCGGCGACGCCGCGGGTGTAGACGACCTCGCCGCGCGTCTCCACGCCGGGCAGACCGCCGGGGATCTTCGTGAAGTCCTCGCGGCCCATGTCCTTCTGCGCGAGGGTGAACGAGCAGTGGTCGGTGGAGATGGTCTGGATCTCGCCGCGGCGCAGACCGCGCCAGAGCGCGCGCTGATTTTCCTCGGCGCGGATGGGCGGCGCGCAGACATAGCGCGCGGCCATGGACCAGTTGGCGTCGTAGTACACGCCGTCGTCGAGGGCAAGGTACTGCGGGCAGGTCTCGACATAGACCCTCTGCCCGCGGGCGCGGGCAAAGGCGACCTCGTCGAGCGCCTCGCGGTTGGTCAGGTGGACGATGACCACCGGCGCGTCCGCCGCCTCGGCGATGCGCAGCAGCCGCGCGACCGCCTCGGCCTCGAGATAGTCGGGCCTTGCCTCGGGGTGGGCGGAAACGTCCGCCGCGCGTCCGGCGGCCTTGAGCTCGGCAATGCGCGCGTCGATCACGCCCGCGTTCTCGCAGTGGACGCCCGCGATGCCGCCGCGCTTTTTCAGCGCCTTGAGCGCGGAATACACCGCGCCGTCGCCGATCATCATGGCGGGGTAGGTGAGGTACATCTTAAAGGACGTGATGCCAGCGGCGAACATATCGTCCAGCTCGCCCTCGATGCCCTCGTTCCAGTCGTCGATGGTCATGTGGAAGCCATAGTCGCACGAGCATTTGCCGTCGGCCTTTTTGTGCCAGAGATCAAGACCATAGGCAAGCGTCTCGCCCTTGTTCGGGCAGGCGAAGTCGATGATGGTGGTCGTGCCGCCGCGGATGGCGCTGCGGGTGCCGGACGCGAAATCGTCGGCGGTGGTCGTGTTGCACACGTCGAGATCGAAGTGCGTGTGCGCGTCGATGAAGCCGGGGAAGAGGTAGCAGCCGGAAACGTCCGTCACCTCGGCGCTTTTTGCCTCGGCGGGGGAGATGTGGCCGACCTGCGCGATCTTCTCGCCGTCGAGCAGGACGTCCGCGCGGCGGGAGCCGCGGGGCGTGACGACAAAGCCGCCCCTGAGCAGTTTTTTCATATCCATTCAGCTCCTTTGTCTGAAAATATTCATACACCTTTACCATAGCACGTTTTTGCCGCGATTTCCACAGGAAAAAGAGAAATCGGCAAAAGCGACAAGAAAGCGCGGTGAAAATCTGTGATTATGGCGAGAGAATGCGGCTTGTGAAAAAGCGGAAAAGAAGATACAATAAACATATCCTGCCGAAGCTGTGCGCCCAATACGGACAAGCGCTCCGGCAAAAAATTCAGGAGGAAAAAAGCTATGCGCAAGTTTTTGTCCCTGCTGCTAACGATGGCGATGGTCTTCTCCCTTGCCGTGACGGTCAATGCCGCCGCCCCCAAGGAAGACATCACCATTCTGCACACCAACGATGTTCACTGCGACTACGAGAAGTATGCCAAGGTCGCAACGCTGCACAAGAGCGCGGATCTGCTCGTTGACGCGGGCGACCATGTTCAGGGCGGTGTGATCGGCACGCTCTCCAAGGGCGAGTACATCGTCGACATCATGAACTACCTCAAGTACGATGCTGCCGTTCCCGGCAATCATGAGTTCGACTATGGCATGGATCAGTTCCTGCACATTGCCAAGGATCTGGCGAAGTATCCCTACATCTCCGCAAACTTCACCGGCAAGGACGGCAAGCCCTACTTCGACGCTTACAAGATCTTCGAAGTCAAGGGCGTGAAGGTCGCGTTTGTCGGCGTCTGCACGCCGGAGACCTTACCAAGTCCACCCCACCTACTTCCAGGACGCCAACGGCAACTACATCTTCGGCTTCTGCGAGGGCAACAACGGCGCTGACCTCTACAATGCGGTGCAGAAGGCCATCGACGCGGCCAAGGCCGCGGGCGCCGATTATGTCATCGGCCTCGGCCATCTCGGCATCGACGAGCAGTCCTCTCCCTGGATGAGCAAGGAAGTCATTGCCAACACCACCGGCTTTGACGCCTTCATCGACGGTCACTCCCACTCCACCTTCTCCGAAACGATCAAGGATAAGTCCGGCAAGGAGGTCGTCTTTGAGCAGACCGGCACCAAGCTCGCCAACGTCGGCAAGATCATCATTAAGGCCGACGGTACCATCACCCACGAGAACGTTGATCTGAACACGGTCGAGCCCGACGCCGAGGCGGCGGCCTATATCCAGACCATCACCGATAAGTTCGACGCCCTGCAGAAGCAGGTCGTTGCCAAGACCAGCGTGGAGCTGACCATCAACGGCGCGGACGGCAAGCGCGCGGTCCGCAATGCCGAGACCAACCTCGGCGACCTGTGCGCCGACGCCTACCGCATCCTGCTGGGTGCTGACATCGCCTTCGTCAACGGCGGCGGCGTGCGCGACAACATCAAGGTCGGCGACATCACCTACGGCGATATCATCAAGGTCCATCCCCTCGGCAACGAGGCCTGCCTCGTTGAGGTCACCGGCCAGCAGCTCAAGGACGCTTTGGAGCTTGGCTCCGCCGCCTATCCCGGCGAGAGCGGCGGCTTCCTGCAGGTCTCCGGCCTGACCTACACCATCAACGCAGACATTCCCAGCTCCGTGGTGAAGAACGATAAGTCCGAGTTCGTCAAGGTCGACGGCGCGTACCGTGTTTCCGACATCATGGTCGGCGGTCAGCCCCTCGACGTCAACAAGACCTATACCCTCGCCTTCCCATAACTACATGCTCAAGGATGCCGGCGACGGCTACACGCGATGTTCGGTACCAACAACGTCAAGCTCCTCAAGGATGGCGTGATGATCGACAACCAGGTCCTCATCAACTACATCGTTGAGAAGCTCGGCGGCGTGGTCGGCGAGCAGTATGCAGCCCCGCAGGGCCGCATCACCATCAAGACCGCTGCTTCCGATGTCCCGACGAACGAAAGCGATAAGGTCATCGCCGGCCGCGATACCACCGTGACCGAGGGCGATACCTACACCGTCGTCGCGGGCGACTGCCTGTGGAACATCGCCTACAAGCTCTACGGCACCGGCACGCTCTACACCAAGCTGGCCGAGGCCAACAAGCTCGCCGATCCGTACATCATCTACATCGGCCAGATCCTGACTGTTCCCGCCAAGTAAAAAACTGCACAATTAAGGAAAGCCGCCCGTTTGGGCGGCTTTCTTCTGCGCTTTTTTTGCTTTTTACGAGTCCCTATATTACCACATTTCGGGCAATTTTTCAAGTCTTGTCTTTTCCTCGTCGGGGGTGTAGATAACATGGCGAGGTGAAAAAGAGATGAATGAATTGATGTTATTTGGCGCGCTGTCCGCGCAGCGGACCGAGGCGGCGCTGCTGCGCGGGAACGCTGTGACGGAACGCTTCGGCCTGACGCTCACGCCGGAACAATGCGGACGATTGCTGGCGCGCCGCGCCGAAGCCTTGCGGGAGACGGAGCGCACCGAACTGGGCGAGGGCATCCTGCCGAAGCTGGCGGTCGCGCTGTGCGACTCGCCCTGCGTCGGGTCGGAGAACTGGGAGGAAGCGCTTGGCGGGCTGACGGAGCTGTTCTACCACTTCAAGGGCGCGTGCGGCGAGCGTCTCGGCGACGACGAGCTGCTCGCCGCGCTGGTGTGGCTATACAACGGCTGGGCAGGCGGCTGCGCGGACCGCATCGCCGATCTCGATGGCCGCGCGATGCTGCGCTTTCTCGCGCAGGGGAAAGGTGGGGGACGATGACGAATGAACTGACGCGCCCGCTGACGGACGCCGAAGAGAGGCTGTGGCAGGAAAAGCTTGTCGCGCTGCTCGTGCGGCAGATCGCGCTACACCGCGAATGAAAGCAGCTCCCTGCCGGCTGCCGCCGCGCGGGAGCTGCTGTGCGGCGTGCTGTTTTTCCTTGCTGTGCCGGAGGAACCGGAGACAAGCAGCCAGCCGGGATGTGGGAGCCGATACGAGGCGGAACGCGCGGCCGTATCCGCGTGCCTGCTCGACCTTGCGGACGAGCTGGCGCGCGGGCAACGCGCGCAGCGGGACTCTGCGCTGACGCTTGCGCTCTGGCGAAAGGTCGTTGCGGCGCTGCCGCCATTGAGAACCGCTCGCTCTGCGATACGCTGCGGAGCATCGGCAGGGGCTTCCACCGCTATGACACGCGCTTTTTTCCCGCAGCGGTTTGATTGTGACATTGACTATCAGCTTGCCGTTCCGGTATCGGAGAGCCTGCTGGGGATAAATTATGTCAACCAATATCTGACCCATCTGGCGGCGGAAAAATAGTCTGCTCACGCGATTGCCGCAGGGCGAGGTTCGCGCGGTGCTGGAGCGCTCCTGCCCCGATTGGCGCGGGCTGCTGGTGAATCTCTATGCACCGGCCGCGGCGAACGCGCTCGCCCGCACGCTCATCGGCGGGGAGGGGCTGACGCTCTCGGACGGCGAGATCGGCGCGCTCCGCGAGCGCTGGGAGCACACGCGCCCGAGCGGATCATGGCCGACCTGCTTTGCAGCGGCGGATGCGCTCGCGGAGCGGCTCGCCCTCCCACGCGGCGCTGGAAAATATCTGAGCAACTGCGCCCGCGAGGTCGCCGTCCGCGCCGAAAGCTCTGCGCGACTGCGGCGGTCTGCGGGGAGTGTTCGTATGAAAGAAAAAGGGCACGGCCGCTTTTCGGCGGCCGCGCCTGTATCTTGTAAGAAAGTTTGCGCTTACGCGAACAGATAGCTGTACTTGTCGCGAAGGGTGAAGATCAGCGCTTCGATGTCCACCGGCAGATCGTTGTCGGAGGTGGTGAGATCGTAGTCGCGCTCCTCCGCCATGCGGACGCGGACGTGGTCGGCGTCGAGGAAGAGGACGCCGGGGTTCTTGCTCTCCGCCATATCCTCCGCCGTCTGGAAGAGGGTGAACTTGTCGTGGCAGGGCTCGCTGGCATGAGGGGCAGAACTGCGTGCAGTTGCCGCACTCGTTGCACATCTTGTCGACGTGGATGATCTGGTGGCTCTCGTCGGGCATGACGACCGCGACGTTCGCGCGGTTCGGGCAGGAGTCCACGCAGTTCTCGCAGACGGTGGAGCACTGCAGGCAGCGCTCGCCCTCGCACTTGCCGGACATCTTGAGGATGCCGTGCTTGGCGATGGCGTCGGACTCGGTGATGAACGCCTGCGCGGGGATCTCATACTCGTAGGGAGCGCCGACCACAGCCTCGGCGAAGCGGGCGGCGTCGGCAATGCCCTCGACCACGGTCGCGGGGCCGCGGTGCGCGTCGCCCGCGCAGTACACGCCCTCGACATTGGTCTCAAACGCGGGACCCTTGCGCTCCATCTCGATGCCGTTTGCGGCCATGAGGTCGGAATCGACCTGCTCGCCGACGGCGGAGAGGACGAGGTCGCAGGGGATGGAGAACTGCTCGCCGGACTTCACGGGGCTGCGGCGGCCGCGCTGTCGGGCTCGCCGAGCACCATCTTGTCGCACAGCAGCATACCTTTGGCCTGCTTGACGGGAGCGGCCAGCTCGATGAATTCCACGCCCTCGGCGATGGCGAGCTGCAGCTCGTGCTCGTCGGCGGGCATGAATTTCTTCGTGCGGCGGTAGAGAATGGTGGCGTGCGCGCCCATGCGCTTGGCGACGCGGGCGGCGTCCATGGCGGTGTTGCCCGCGCCGACGACCACGATGTTGCCGGAGAGGTTGGGCTTGACCTGCTTCTTTTCCTTCTTCATCCACTCGATGACGCCCTGCACGTTGCCCTCAATGTCGAGCTTGCCGGCCTTCCACGCGCCGGTGGCGAGAAGAATATGGGTGTAGCCCATTTCCTTCAGCTCCGCGACGGAGGGAGCGCTCTTTGCCGCACTTGACCTCAACGCCGTAGCTCAGCATCAGGGCGATGTCCTTGTCGATGGCCTCGTCGGAAATGCGGAAGGCGGGAATGACGTAGCGCGGCACGCCGCCGAGCTTGCGCTCACGCTCGAAGATGGTGGTCTCGATGCCGGCGCGGCCGCAGAAGTACGCCGCGGCGATACCGGTCGGGCCGCCGCCGATGATGGCGACGCGCTTGCCCTCGACGCGCTCGGCAGCTTGATGGAGGCCATCAGGGCATTGTAGCCCCTTCTGCGCGGCGAGGAGCTTGGTGTCACGGATGTGGACGCTCTCCTCATAGAAATTGCGGGAGCACTTGCCTTGGCAGCGGTGCGCACAGATGGTGCCGGTGATGAAGGGCAGGGCGTTCTTTTCGGTGATGAGCTTCAGCGCGGGGCCGTAGAGGCCCTTGCGGCACAGCTCGAGGTACTCAGGGAATGTCCTGCCCGATGGGGCAGCCGCCTTTGCAGGGGGCGATGAAGCAGTCGAGCCAGGGCACCTGCTCGGTGGACTTGCGGCTGGGCAGGGCTTGATGGGCTTGAGGTGACGGTAATTCGTGCGGGCGGAGGCGGCGAGGTCGGAGATGGCGGCGGAGTCGGTGCCGGCGAAGGCGCGGTACTCCATCGGCTCGACTTTTTCGACCATCTGGAGCAGGCGGTTGTAGCCGCCCGGCTTGAGAATGGTGGTGGCGACGGTGATGGGCCAGATGCCCGCGGCAAAGAGCTTATCGCAGTTGAAGTATTCCGCGCCGCCGGCGAAGGAGATACGCATCTTGCCGCCGAACGCACGGGAGATGCGATTGCACATCTCGATGGTCAGCGGGAAGAGGCTGCGGCCGGACATATACATCTCGTCGTTCGGCAGCTCGCCGCGCGTGGTGTCCACGGGGAAGGTGTTGGAGAGCTTGAGACCGAACTCCAGCACCCTCCTTGTCCGCGAGCTTCTGCAGACGCTCGAACATGGGCACCGCGTCCTCCCACTGGAGATCCTCGTTGAAGTGATGCTCGTCGAACACGATGTAGTCGTAGCCCATGGAGTCGAGGATGCTGCGGGCGGTCTTGTAGCCGAGGATGGTGGGGTTACACTTGACGAAGGTGTGCAGGTGCTTCTTCGTGAGCAGATAGCTTGCGATGCGCTCGATCTCCTGCGGCGGGCAGCCGTGGAGCGTGGAGACGGTGACGGAGCGGGACACGCGCGGGGAGATGTGCGCGATGAAATCGCGCTCGGCGGGGAAGAGCTCGGTGAGCACCTTCTTGCATTCCTTGAACTGCGCGGTCCTGCTCGCGTCCATCATGTTGTCGATGTAGCTGTTGACCTTCTCGCCCTTGATGCCCTCGAGGTCGTAGCCGACGGACATATTGAACACGAACCCGTCGGGATCGCCGAGACCGTAGACCTTGCTGATGACCTTGAGCGCGCACCACGCCTTGATGTACTCGTCCTGCGCCTGCGGCACGGTCAGCTCGGTGGACCACTCCTGATTATAGCCCTCGTCGGCGGCGAGGATGCAGGGACGGGGGCACGCAGGCGGCAAGCTCGGCGCCGTCCATCTTCTGTACGGTCTTGACCTCAAAGAAGCGCGCGCCCGCGAAGTAGGCGGCGATGATGTTCTGCGCGAGCTGGCTGTTGGGGCCGGCGGCGGGGCCGAAGGGCGTTTCGATGCGCTCACCGAAGATGGGCAGGCTCTTGCCCGCGGCCTCATATTTCTTGTGGACGCCGAAGATGTCGCCGCTTTGGGCGTACTCGGTCACGACCCAGTTCATCAGGGACGCGAACGGAATGGGATACATTTTCTCAGACATCGTTGTTCCTCCTATGTAATGTTTCCTTAATACTCGCAGTGGTTGAGGCTGCTCCAGAGCTTCTTCGCGGCCTCAAGGATGTGGGCGTTCTCGGCCTCCTCGTCGATGCCGCCGAGCTGACGGTCGAGCATGAGCGTCTTGCCGGCGGCGATGGTGGTCTGGCACTGGCGGCCCGTCATGCCGAAGATCATGTGGCCGTCGATGTTCGCGTCGGAGAACGGAGTGAACGGCTTATAATCCATCACGATGATGTCCGCCGCCGCGCCGGGCTTGAGCACGCCGAGCTGGTCGGGGAAGTACTTCGCGCCGATCTTCGCGTTGTTCTTGAAGAGCATGTCGGTGACCTCGCACCAGCCGACGTTCGGCAGGCAGTTCTGGCTGCGCTGGGAGCAGAGGGCGACCTTAAGAGATTCGAGCATATCGTTGGTGTAGGCGTCGGTGCCCATGCCGAGCAGGATGCCGCGCTTGTAGAGCTGGAGGACGGGACAGATGCCGATGGCGTTGCCCATGTTGGATTCCGGGTTGTTCACGACCATCGTACCCGTTTCCTTGATGATCTCCATCTCGGCGGTGTTGACATGGATGCAGTGGCCGAGGATGGTCTTGGGGCCGAGGATGCCGTGATCCTGAAGGCGCTGGACGGGACGGCGGCCGTAGTTCTGGAGGGAATCGTACACGTCGTTCATGCCCTCGGAGACATGGATGTGATAGCCGGTGCGGCCGTTGTTGGCCTCGACCATGCGGTCGAAGGTCTTATCGGAGATGGTGAAGAGCGCGTGACCGCCGAACATCGCCGCGAGCATGGGATCCTTGCGCTGCTCGCATTCCGAGATGAAGTCGGCATTTTCCTTGATGGCCTGCAGGCACTTCTCCTCGCCGTCGCGGTCGGAGACCTCATAGCACAGGCAGGAGCGCAGGCCGAGACGCTTGCTCTCCTCGGCGATGGTGTGCAGCGTGCCGGGGATCTCGCCATAGCTGGCGTGATGGTCGAACACGGTGGTGACGCCCTGCTTGATGGAGTCGATGTAGAGCGCGGTGGCGCTGGCCTTGGTGCCGTCCATCATCAGGTGGCGGTCGATGGCCCACCACGTTCCGTCGAGGACCTCGTAGAAGTTTGTGGGATTGTTGCCGACGATGGACAGGCCGCGTGCCAGCGCGGAATAGATGTGGGTATGCGCGTTGATGAATGCGGGCATGATGACGCCGCCCTTGGCGTCGATGATCTCGGCGTCGGGGTACTTCGCGCGCAGCGCGGCTTCTTCGCCGACCTCGGCGATCTTCGCGCCCTCGTAGGCGACCGCGCCGTGCTCGTAGTAGCCGCGGCCCTCTGCGTCGCGGGTGATGAGACGTCCGTTGGTGATGAGCTTCATAAGTGGTTTCCTCCTGTTAAATGGTTTCAACTGACGAACCCTTCAGGCAAAAAGAAAAGACGCTCCAAGCGAGTCACTCGCCCGAAACGTCAGCGTTTCTGCCGGAGTGATAGTTTCAGCCCGTGCGCGCAGCACTTCGTTACAGCTATCAGTCATAGATTGTAGATTTATTTTACACGAAGGCGGGAACAATTTCAATGGAAATTTCGTCAAAATCCGTGAAAAGAGCCTTGATAAAACAGAGAAATCGCCTTTTGATTTTTGTGCAAAGCGATGAAGGAGCAAAAAAGTTACCCCCGCGTTGGCCGTGTAGACCCCGCCAAACCTGCACATGAATTGCAGGTGGGTCGCCTCTGTCCGGTTTTACTGCTTCCAACGTCCGGCCGCAAAATGCAGCCGGGAGGCCTGCAAACCACCGGAGCGTACCGGCGTCCCGTATGACGAAATGTGGGTTTATAAAGAGCCTATCACGAACCACGCAGGGTAATTGCCATTGTAAGCGGAGCGGCGGGAAAAATCCGTCGGAAGCGAGGTTATTCCTCCTCGTCCTCCATCATCTGCTCCATGAAGAGGTCGTAGACCTCGTTGATCTCGTCCTCGTCGACGACGTTGGCGAGCATCTCCTCGCCGTCCACCGTCTCGCTCTTGAGAATGATGAGGCCGTACTCGTCCTCATTCTCCTCCTCGCCCTCCTCCACAACGGGGAAGAAAGCCATATAGGTCGTGCCGTTGTGCTCGAGCGCGTCGATGTATTCCAGCTCGATGTCGTTGCCCTCCTCGTCCGTCAGCGTGACGAAATTCGGGCCGTATTCTTCGCTCATGGGGGTGTCCTCCTCCAACAGTCGGTATTTGAGATGGAGATAGTATAGCGCATTTCCAAGCGCAATACTGCAAGTTTGACATCTGCGCGATTTTGTATTACAATAAATTACCTATTGTCAAAAGACAGCAAAGCGGAGCTCCGCTTTTTCAATTCGCAAAAGGAGGTAGCGCAATGGAAGGGAAACACGAAGCCGCCCGTGCGCCTCGAAAAAACCACAGAAGGAGCGGCGCCGGCATGACGGCGCTGAAGGTGCTCGGCACGCTCCTGGCCATCGGCGTCTGCACGGCGCTGATGTTCTTCGGCATTTTTATGAAGTATGTCCACACCACGCTCGAGCCGGTGCTGGACGTGGATATGAGCGCCATCACGCTCAACCAGAGCTCGGTCATCTATTATCAGGACAAGAGCACGGGCGAGTGGAAGGAGCTGCAGAAGATCCACGGCACCGAGGACCGCACGAACATTGAATTTTCCGACATCCCCGACCATGTCTGGCAGGCTCTGGTGTCCATCGAGGACCAGCGCTTCTTCCAGCATCACGGCGTGGACTGGAAATCGACCGGCAAGGCGGTGTTCACCATGCTCACCGGCGGCGGAACGCAGCGCGGCGGCTCGACCATCACCCAGCAGGTCATCAAGAACGCCACCGGCAACAATCAGCCGACCATCAAGCGCAAGGTGACGGAGATCTTCCAGGCGCTGCGCTTCTATAAGAATTACTCACGTGAGGAGACGCTGACATTCTATCTGAACCTCGTCTACTTCGGCAACCATTCCTACGGCATTCAGGCGGCCGCCGAGAACTACTTCGGCAAGGACGCCAAGGACCTGACCGTCGCCGAGGGCGCGGCCATTGTCGGCATCACGCAGTACCCCTACCTCTACGACCCCTCCCGTCAGGGGGCACGCTCGACAGCGGCAAGACCTTCCGTGAGAAGAACAAGGAGCGGCAGGAGACGGTGCTCGACAAGATGCACGAGCTCGGCTATCTGGACGACGCGGAATACGAGGCGGCGGTCAACGAGCCGCTGGTGTTCGTGTGGGATGACAACTATGTGCCCTCCGACAGCTCGGAAGGAGAAGGTGGCGGAGACCGCCGCGGAGGAGTTCGATCCGTATCTCGTCGAGCAGGTCTTCAACGACGTGGTCGATGCGCTGCGCCGCGAGAAGAACTATTCCGAGGAGATCGCCAAGAAGCTGCTCTACACCGGCGGCTATCAGATCTACGCGACCATCGACCCTGAGCTGCAGAGCATCGTGGAGAAGGTCTACGCCGATACGAACAACCTGCCCTACACCTCGTCCAAGGGCGAGCAGCTGCAGTCCGGCATGACTGTCATCGACAACGCCACGGGCAACATCGTGGCGATGGCGGGGCCGCATCGGTGAGCGCACAGGCAGGTTTTTGCTGAACTACGCGACCAACACACGCCCCTGCGGCAGCGCCATCAAGCCCATCGCGGTCTACGCGCCCGCGCTGGATACCGGCGTCATCACGCCGGCGACGGTGCTCGACGACTATCCTGTGCGCCTGCAGGCGAACGAGAACGGCACGGAAAAAGCGTGGCCGAAGAACTCCTACAGCGGCTACAAGGGCCTTATCACGCTCCAGACCGCGCTGCGCGTGTCCACCAATACCACGGCGGTGCGCGTGCTCGAGGCGCTCTCTCCGTCCGTGTCCTATGACTTTATGACGCAGAACCTAGGCTTCACCACGCTGGTCAACAGCGATCTCAACTCCGCAGCGCTCGGCCTCGGCGGCCTGACCTACGGCGTGAACACGGTCGAGATGGCGGCGGCGTACTCCGCCTTTGCCAACAACGGCGTGTATACAAGGCCGCGCACCTACATCGAGGTGCGCGACAACAAAGGGCAACCTTGTGCTGGAGAACAAGCAGGAGTCGTGGGTGGCGATGAAGGAGTCCACTGCGTACTCGATCAATGAGCTTCTCAAGGGCGTGGTGCGCAGCGGCACCGGCACCGAGGCGGCCTTCTCCGGCATGACCATCGCCGGCAAGACCGGTACGACCTCCAGCAACTATGACCGTTACTTCGTCGGCTACACGCCGTACTACACCGCGGCGGTGTGGATCGGCTACAACCATAATGCCAGCATCCGCGCGAACGGCAATCCCGCCGCGCAGCTGTGGAAGAAGGTCATGAGCGAGGCGCACGAGAACCTGCCCAATCAGAATTTCAATGGGAGTACCGCCGACATGACGCAGGTGACGGTCTGCACCCGCACGGGGGCTTCTGCAGGGCCCGGGCTGCACCGATGTGCAGACGGTCTGGGTGGCGGCGAGCAACGCGCCCGCGTTGGTGTGCGACGGCCATGTGGCGGTGAACCTCTGCACCGAGAGCGGCAAGCTCGCGACCGAGTATTGTCCCGCCGAGTGCGTGCAGAGCGTGAATGCGATCGACTTCACAACCGAGAATCTGACGGCGGCGTGGGGCTATGAGCGCACAACGATTCTCCTGCCGCTGAGCGCGGCGGAGTACGAGGCGTATGCCGCGCAGCAGGCCGCCGATCCGACGTTTGTGATCCCTGCGGGCAAGCCCGTTCAGGCGAACGACAGCGGCAGCGTGTTCAGCGATCTGATGATGCTCGGCCCCTGCACGCTCCACCAGTACGTCGAGCCGGAGCCGATGCCGGACGAGGGCTATTACGACGAGAACGGCAACTGGGTTCCGGTTCCGGCGAGACCGACCCGACCGACCCGACCGATCCGGAAGGATCGGAGGAGGTGTCGCCGGAGCGGGGAACGGATTTCCTCAACTGGCTGCTCAATACCGCAGCGTAAAATTGAACGGAAAAAGGAAGGCTCACATCGAGCCTTCCTTTTTTGTACGCAGCATTTGGGCGGCGAGCAGCAGGAGCAATGGGAAGAGCACCATGCCCGCTACGCCGAAGGCGCGGGCGCCGAGGTACATCGCCATGAGCGAGGCGATGGGCGGCAGTCCCGCCTGCGCGGCGACGAGCTTCGGCTCGGTGATGCTGCGCACGGTGAGCGTGCAGAGGTAGAGGATGACGAGCGCGGCCCCGCGGGGCACCGAGCCGAGCAGCAGCTCGGCAAGCGCCCAGGGAATAAGCACCGTTCCTGTGCCGAACACCGGCAGCGCGTCCACGAGCGTGATGAGAAAGGCGGCGAGCAGGGAGTAGCGCTCGCCCAGCAGCCAGAAGCCGGCGAGGAGCTGGCAGAAGGTGAGGGAGCAGAGGATCGCCTGCGCGCGCAGCCAGCGCGTGAGCGAGTGCGTCACGCCGTCGCGCCAGAAGCGCAGCCGCTGCTGCGCGCGGGGGCTCAGGCGGCGTTTCACCGCCGCGCAGAGCGTGGGATAGGGGGCGGCGAGGAAGAAGACGGCAAGCAGCGTTGTTGCGGCGAAGAGCACCAGCGCCGGCACGGCGGCGGCCATCGAGCCGAGCAGGGCGAGGGCGCGGGAGGCGAGACGGCGAGCGCCGCTGCCGTAGGGCCGCCCAGTCGGAGAGCTCGGCGGTCAGAAGCTCCCGCAGCCAGTCAGGACAGAGCGCGCCGTAGGCGCGCAGCCGCTCGAGCAGTCCGCCGGTCAGCGCGGGCAGCGCGTCGAGCAGCGTCGGGAGCTGGGTGAGGAAGGCGGTCGCCTCGGTGAAAAGCGCCGAGAGGAGCAGCGAGAGGAGCCGCCGAGAGAGAAAGAGCAGAAAGAGCGTCAGCAGCGCGGCGGAGAAGCCGCGCTTGAAATGAACGGTCCGCCGCAGGAGGAGAATGACCGGCTCCATCGCGCGGGCCGCGGCGAACGCGAGAAGGAAGGGCAGCAGCCACCAAAGAAGATAGCGGCACGGCATAATAGGCGACGGAGAGCAAAAACTCCTTTTTTTTGTTCGCTCTGCAAAAGACCGGCCTCCTTCCTGTCGAATGTTATGGGAAAAAGCTACTTTTTCTCTGTGGATCGTTATGGTATCCATATCTCCATATAAGGACAAATGCTGCGATCTACCCACAGTTTGGCCGCATAGAAACGGTCGAAGGCGTGTTCAGCATCAATAAACGCGGCGATACCACC